>Ga0315915_1001641_pt1 | contig 27356 bp, 9 predicted proteins | sample MpolbnodulesMG_FD_207738 | JGI IMG/M metagenome (GOLD analysis project Ga0315915, IMG submission 207738) | Medicago polymorpha root nodule microbial communities from Los Angeles, California, United States - branched nodules | ecosystem: Host-associated > Plants > Roots > Nodule | place: USA... | reverse complement strand
CCCCCCCCAATGTCTTATGTGAAATTATATCCATCGAATATTTGATTGTATGCCAAATTATTGTCACAGAGCAGTTGAACGATTGAAATTAGCTCAAGCCCCAAAGCTATGGTTAGTGGTCACCGACACCAAAATCAATTTATAAACATTCGTAAACGCATAAAAAGCATTATGAACAATTATAACTGAATAAAACCATGCAAACATCTGTAATCAAAGGACTTTTATAGGTTACATGATCAAACAATTAAATACTCCACACGACCTAACCTAGAAAATTAACTAATCATGCTTCCTAAAGATATGCAAATGAATATGAAAATAAATACATGAGTAGATGATCATCGCCTGGTGATTCCATAGCTTCTGAACTGCTTTGGTTGCCCCTAACCTTCCAAAATCATGTTTTTCTCTTTTTCTGTTCGCCATATAATTTTTCTGCACTGACACATGGTTTATATATTTATAGGTGCGTGTTTTCAAGTATTCCTGAAACGATCATTGCCCAACGTGTGTTGGTTGTTGCGCATCACACATTGTGATGAGGTTGTACACTTCGTAATAATTCCTTCAATATGTGTGATGCCCAACTCATAGCACCCATCGTGCATGGCACAAAATTAAACTGAACAATCTGAAATCCCTTATATTGTGCGATGCATAGCACAAAGCACACATCGCTCGTTGTGTCATGGCATGACACTTTTGATTTCTTCATTCCTTGTTACAATTATTCTCAGCAAAATGTATGTAACAACTATACCCCAAGAATTTAGATGGTAAATCCTGTAAAAAGCATAGCGTTGTCACATTGTTGTCTGGTTTGGGTGATTTTCAAAGGTTCCAAGGTGATATATATAGTGTTCTGTTCCAACCTTCGAACTTCGAAGTCTAAGTGGGTTATATGAAGGTTACGGTAATTCATGCTTGTACTGAATCTATAGATTGTCAACTCGAGGAGTATTGTTAGACGCTATTGTTGCTATTTCTATTTGTATTTGTATTCTTTGTTCTCATCATCAATAAAAAACAATACATTTAATTTGGTTTTCTGATTTGGTACAAAGTGTTTAACTAGTTGGTTTTTTCTCTAATTATGTCAGCGATCATATTAATATCTTATAGGAATTTTTTTTTTATTATAGTTTTTTTCTTCTTCGTATAAATGGCACTCAATCCACGGTCGTGGAAGCTTAATTATGGGTTTATTTTCTCTAACTTTGTCCATGATGTTTAATCGGCAATATTTCACGTTAAGGTGATTTTTTAAATAACAGATGTTAGGTTCTTTAAAAAAAAAAAAAAAAACAGATGTTAGGTATACAATATAGATACAAAGATATAGATACCCCAAATTCTCAAATATCCATATATTACCTCATTTTATCTTTATCCCGCATCAAATCACTTTATCGATCTATCACATCTCTCTCTTTTATCTTTTTCTCTTTCAAGATGTATACGGTGTTTGTCAAACAATATTGTTTAAATATTTGTATTTTTTTTTTGTTATCCTCAAATTAAATTTTGTTGCATATAATAATGGTCTGATGAAGAGTTGAAAATTGTCAAACAAGATGAGTAATATTGTTATAAATTTCAAATGCAAAGGAGTAATCTCAACATTCAAGTAGACGTACGACTACAACCACTTCTGCCGTGAAAACAAACAAAGCCGAAGTAGTTTGACCACCCAAGATGACCAAAGACCAACAACACCGCCCAAAGGAACCAAACAAAAAAGATACCAACACCAAAAAAAAACAAAAACATACCCCTATGCAATGACCCAAGTCAACTACACCAACGAGAAAGACATAGAAGCACCCAGACAAGCCCCCACACAACAACTATCAGCTCAAGCAGAGAATTGATTCCGTCAGTCACTCATAGTGAGAGCAAGGCGAACCGGGGTGGGACTTAAAAAAACCAATAACACACATAGAACTGAGCCTTCTAAACCAATTCTTCCACATCTAGAATCTTATTGACAAACACAAAATCATTAATGTACGATGTGTCACATTGCGTGAATGTTTTAAATTTCAAGTACTAATTTTGCTTCCTACTCATAAAAATTGTGAACTTTTTTTTTTTTACCTATTATACCTGGTACCTCCTATTGTTTTCAGGGAACCTCATGTTTATTTATGGAGATAAAATATTTAAGAGAAATAATACAAGTGGCTGAATGATATAACAATTGATATACTTAATATATAGAAAGACTTGGTTCTTTTCCACATGCGAATATTACTTAAAGAATAATGTTAACAGCTCATATATATAGTTGTTGTGTCTGTCGATTTTTTTTTTCAGAATTAAAGTTAATAATATCTTATTTAAGATCAACAATGTATCAACAATGATTAAATGAATTTGTTTTATTATTGAATGAAAAAGAATTGTTAAACTAAATTGATTACAATAATTTACTCAATGATTTTGCATCCAAAAAAAATTGAAATCATCTTGAATAAAAATATTACTTTTGCAAAACAAAATACTATAAATAATTTCTTTTTTACAAACTAATAATAACCTAAAATACCTTATTTTAGAATTTGCGTTGAGCATCAATATATGTTGGACCGGCCCTGCTAAAAAAGTTTTATGCTATGAATTTTTTTAGGGAGCTTCTACGGTGCAGTTAGGAAACTGACTTTTTTGAAAAAGTTAATTTTGATCTTAATGTTTGATTCATTTTTAAATTGTTGATTACTGATTAATGATCAATGGTAATTCATCTAGTAATGCTTGCAACATCTTCGACTTACAGGTACTATTTTATCGTTGGAATCTTTAACATGCAAACAGAGTTGATGATATTATGTGATAGTCTTAAGTGTTACACTTTGTGGGGTGTTACGCTTATGACAAGGTAGGATAAAATTAGATTAAGTGTAGTCTTATTAATCTGATGAATTGATGATACTATGAGGACTGAACTTTTGATGTCATTGTACAAACAGTGCGGTGCTACTCATTACATTTTTGATGTTATAATGTTAACTTTATTTAAAAAGTCATTTTCATGACTTCACCATAGAATTTTTCATCTTTTTATCGATGAATTTTCATAGAAATATAAAAGGAGAGGTAATAACGGAATACACATGATAACACACTCATCATTTTCTTGGAAAAGCTTATTATTGTTACAAATACATACTGTGATGCAAATTTATACATGATTTCAACCGATGAAATATCTATCTATACCATATAGTAGCAAGATAGATAAATACATAGTGTGCTGCACATCTATGTATGCCTTTTTTTTTTTATATCAACACACAACATTATTTTTATTCATGAAATGTATTACTGAGAAAGAGTGCATGGTGCATGAAGATAGATATCATTATGATCAGTTTTGAGTTTTGTCCTCAGTTTGCTCGGCACCGTGACCACCGTGACCACCTCCACCATGTCCACCGTGACCACCTCCACCATGGTTGTAACCACCTCCACCGTGGTGATAACTACCTCCTCCATGGTTGTAACTACCTCCTCCGTGGTTGTAACTACCTCCTCCATGGTTGTAATTACTACCACCACCATATTTGGCATCATTTACTTCATTAGTCTTTTCCTCGGATTGCACGGCAACAGATTCAGCACCACCATGACCACCGTGACCTCCACCGCCATTGTAACCACCTCCACCGTGACCACCGTGACCTCCACCACCATTGTAACCACCTCCACCGTGGTTGTAACCACCTCCACCGTGGTTGTAGCCACCTCCACCGTTGTAACCACCACCACCGTGGTTGAAACCACCGTGGTTGTAACCACCACCGTTGTAACCACCTCCACCATGGTTGTAACCACCACCGTGGTTGTAACCTCCACCATTGTAACCACCACCGTGGTTATAACCACCATGGTTGTAGCCTCCATATTTGGCATCATTTACTTCATTAGTCTTTTCAACAACCTCTGCAAACACAATATATATGAATCATTAAATGATTACTTTTAGTATATATTTATATATATAGGAATATCAAGTCACACTAGTATAATGTTTGATCATCTTTGTACGTTATGAAGAAAATTTGAAAGCATTTTTTTAATTTTTTTTATATAACATTGAGGTGCATGGAGAATAATATTTACATAGAAAAGAATTAATTAAAATGCATTTCCTCAAAAAAAAAAAAAATTAAAATGCATAAAATATATAATTAAGTATTAAAGAATGATCCTTCAAAAAAGTAGAAAAGAATTAAAACATATATCTAAAACGCTCATGAAAACATATATAAAGAAACATAATATATAGCTCACCCTTTTTAGCATCAGTGGAAGTTTCAGTTAAGTCCCTAGCGGACATCACTGAGGAAATAAGAGCCATAGCCAAAAGGCCTAGCATGAGGATTGCCTTTTTCGAACCCATTGTTCAATATCTGTTCAAATGTAATATTTGGTAGTTAAATGATGAGAAAACTAGTAAGAAGTGTGCTCTATATATAATGGAGGGAAGGAGGGAGATGTAGGGACATTTACTTCTAGTTGAGAAGGTAGCTAGTGTGTATTAATTCATTACTTTTTAGATTCACAATGTATCTGGTCTATAATATCGACCAGATACATCTTTTATGCAATTAATCTAAAAAATGATCTTTTGTTTATAATATTGATCGAACAGTTTATATGTCTATAAATTTTGAAATAAAATAGTTGTTTGATGATTTTGATACCATTCATTTTGTCTACTCTCTCAGTTTCAAAATAAGTGATCTTGTTGATTGTTTTAAACATATCAATGGACATCTTTAATCTTTAATATCCTATTTATGTATTAACAAAAAATATAAAAAATTGATATTTTAAAAATAGTCGTTGAAATAAATCCAAAAATATCTTATACATTATCATTTGTATGATAGTAAAAAAAAATATCAACAAGGATAGACATAATCAAATAGAGTCACTTATTTTATTTCATAATAGATATACTTGTAAAGATCCAAGGCTATGAAAATGGTGATGAGTTATGTCTACTTACCGTTGGCTGAAAGTGACGTTTTTGAAAGAATGCTATTGGTTCGTACTAGCTATCTCATCCCATGGAGATACATACATTTAAACTAATCCAGACACATTCATAATATGTTTTCTACAAGTATAAAAATTAGCAAAAGAGTATTATAAAGATACACTCTAAACGTTTTAACGACCGGTGTTGTTAAATACTTCTCTTTCAATCTAATTTATAAGAGACATTTGAGTTAACAATGGTTGTATTTGTCTAAATTCTTAATCAGATACATTATATTTTATTGATATAAATAGTTATTATAAATAAGATCGGACGGAGTAACTTTTAATATCCTATAATTATATTTGCTTAAAACGATTACACAAATTAAGAAACAAACTATTTTTCTCAACCATAGGTTCGGTTAGGGGTGAAAGCCTTCGTTTGGTTCGGTTTCTGACGATCTATATTCACACCAAGTAAGAATAATTCATTTGTTTTGACTTGGATTTTACAATTTTTTATTAAATCCAATTGAAACTAAAGTGATTAAAAATGGGTAGGTTTGCCTCAAATAAATCAGGTTGATATTTTAAAATTCAATATTTTTTTATAAATTTAAAAAAATTATGTTTTCTTTAAGAATGTTATAGATTTTTTTAATATTTTTTTATCTGAGGGAAAGTAAAGATACAAAAGAAAAAAATTAAGAAACTTGTTGTCTAAGCACCTACAGGTGTCAACAAATAAGACGAGATTCAACTCTGTAAGAGGGGAATCCAATAACTTCATGACGTCAACATTTTATGCATCAAACTTGGTCAATCAATCAACACACTAATTGTCTTCTCTTAAAGTATTATTAAAGAAAACCAACCAAAAAAAGACAGATGGACTTCCTAAGGGAATTATAGTTGCATGAGGGTGGAAATGCTTATGTTGGAATTCAGTGTTCAAGTCTAACGTTGAGTTAGATATTCTTTTACTATTAAAAAAAATGCACCAATTTAATTTATTTGCATTGAATGTTTGCATTCATCAAGTTATTGGTTTGATTCTTACACCTCACCATGAGCTAAGCTTTCACCCTATCACTTTTTATTGTGTTCAGCTCATATAAACACAATATACGGGCAAGATATGGAGAATGACTTGAGCTAGCAGAGTGTTGTGGAACATATTGTAAACTGAATTGCACTTATATATATTTGTTGTAACACTATAAACTTTTATTTATCAACAATAAAAAATGAAATAGAACTATGGATACTCTATTATCATTGAGATAGACACAATTGACCAAACTGAATAAACAAAAGTCGTGTCTCATTGTCGTGTGAATTTTGTTTTTTTATTGTAGTTGTTGTTCTAACACCTTCCTTATTTATTCTTACACCCTATCCTTAGCTAAGATTCCTAGCGGGGAGTGATACTAATTATGCAAAGTAGAAATAGAATTAAATAAAAAGGAAGTACAAGACTGGGGGGCATGAACCTGACCCAGATAACCACCAACACAAACCCTAACAGGTGATACAACAAATCAGAACACAAGTGGTAAAGAAAACAACTCTAAACAACAGTACTATGGACAGCTCGGCGAACCCACACATGGATACGAAACCGAACTGCAAAAAAAAAAAAAAAACGCAGAGTGAATGTCTAGAGTATCAAGGAATCGGCTGCCAACATAGAAACGACTAAAGGTCCAACAGCTCCCTAAAAACATCAGCAAGCCAAAGTACCCTTTCGGGCCAATCAATCCGATCAAAGTCTAGATAAATGAACAAATGTCGGAACACAATCCACCTACGGCACAACCGTGACAGATGAAACAGTTCTGAAGGTACGGTTAACGACTGCTACCGCCAACACGAAGCGACTACGCACCAAACTCTTTCGAGCAACATCTGGCGAATCCACACAAATGAATCAGAACATAAGGAACCAGAGGAAAACCAGATTTGAGATTAACAACAACTAAGATCCGGATCGAACCTCCACCAGCTTCATCTTCCTAAAAACAAAACAAAACCAACAGAACAAGACAAAAACAGAACCCGACAACACAAAAACGGCACAACGACGAACACAAGCACAACCACGAACACAACACATCATAGCCGGCGAAACAACAAAAAAGCTCAGCGACACCGTAACCGTAACATCTCAAGGACAAGCAACACCTAACTGTTTCGTCATCGAGTAAGGCAGAAACAGCAACCTGTGGCAGCCTAACCCACAGATAGAAGAACAGAGAGGCGCCATATCTGAGTAGAATTACCATAACCCATCAAAAAGCTCAACAATAGAACCCCAAGAAGAAGGCCAGAAGAGAGCAATCAACAAAAGAAACAGAGAAAGGAGCAAAGAACCCCAAGAGCAGGCACAAACGGGTGAGGCTGAGAACCCATTATTCCAACGAGACATCGCCGCGATAACGGAGAAGAGAGGCGGTGTGGATGGAAGATCCACCATTACACCGCCACCACCACCATTTACATCTCAAGGATCGGAGGTTTGGATTAGAAGGAAAGGCGTTGGGTTAGCTGTTTAGAGAGAGGGTAGAGAAATTAATGGAGTGATACTAATTGAAGGACACAGTTGAAAAAAATAATTGTTTTCAATTATACTGAAAATTTAATGTGACAATATTTTAGGATAACTTTTTACATATATGTCACTCATCATTTAAAAAAATATAATCATGTTTTTCTAAATACAAATATTTTGTTGTGACAATAATATTCTAGTTTTTACTAAATAAGTAATTATTATTACAAAGGAAAACTTATTTTTTTTTAGAAGGAAAAATTTAAGTGAGTTGGACTACGAATATTAACAAAAGTAATCACAAATCAGTATTACACATAACAAAGAGATCCTCATATTGACATCGGTTTTTAAACATACAATGTTACAATAATGTGTGTCGGTCAACTCCTTACCAATTGAATCAACTGTTAAATAAGTATCTTAACTATACTCACATAATGCTGGTTTAAGGAAGGAAGATGCCACGACCACGACCCACGCCTGCCCCTCCTTACTGTTCAACTGAAGTACTATATTGAATTAAATTGCCAGCAACAAACGATAACGAGACTCACCCAATTATTTGAGTTTTCCTTTTCCTTCAACTGTAACAAAATTTATGCATTTAAAAATTTAATGTTGCTCTGTTTTTTTCCTATAGATACAAATTTGCTGTTATGAGCATTTAATGTTAGGCAAAAATATCGCCAAATAACATTGCAATTGTGAAAAAATATCATAATTAACGATCTACTCATCCATGGATTAACATCGGTCACATTGTTGCTGGCTCCATTGTTAGTTATTAGTTCTATGTTGGAATCTAAACTGAAACTTAACATTTCTTCAAAAAAAAAAAAAAAACTGAAACTTAACATGGAATGTTTTTAAGATAGACCTTTTATTTATTTGTTGGGTTTTTATTAATGTAAGTCTTTTATTCAGTTATGATTTGAGATGTAATTAATTTTCATGTGTATTGCACAGTATAATACTTTTATGCCTTAGAGAGTATGACATACCTAGCCAATGTGACTGATCTTAGATTAGGTGCAAGGTATATGGTGAAATTTTAAGATTCGTAAGTAAAAGTGGTTCCTTTAAATGAAAATTTAGGAATTCCAACTATGCTGAGTTTCAATTACCAGTAAGAGTGTAAGTTTCAACCCTAATAACTATCTGATCGTGTACAAAGCTCTATAGGATTGACAACCTCATACCATGTATTGTATGTATGACCTTTAAGATGATTAAGGAAAAAAACATGACATCTGGTGGGACGGTAGATCCCACTGAACTAACCACTTAAATAAGAAAACTCAGTTTATAACTGGTAATTGTATTTGCCTTACAATTTCAACAAAGAGATAGAGGAGATTCGAAGAATCTTATAATCACTGCTAAAACTTTGAATCAAATTCTTTTATTTTTACAATACATCCAACTGTTTTGCACAACCAAAATAAGCTTTCAAAATCCCATGTTTTATTGTTTTTATTAGGTTTAGCTAATAACCTCGTCGAAAAATCAATCCTTGTGGAAACGATCTTACTTACTATTTTATTGTTTGGAAACAATTTAGTGCACTTGTCAAATTTAGTCATTAACCACCGACACTGCCACAATTACTCTTGGATCTGGTTCCAGTTGTGTCGTTGTTGTTAGTGTCTCTAGATCTGTCAATTTGGAAGTTGTGATTCTTTGCAGGTTGTGTTCTATGCCAAAATTCAATGATGGGTTATGTTATTGATGGGCATTGCTCGTTTTGGTGCTTTAAATCTTGGAATAGCCAAGTTTTTGTTTGTGCTTCTGTCGACATGGGTTGTTCAGGCGCGCCATGTTGGTTGTCTTAAACCCGTGAGGTTTTGGCTGGTGTTTATGGTATTGTTTTCTTTATTAATTTGATGTATTCTCAATGTTTTGCCGAAGGAAGCGATAACTTCGTTCCTTCTAAATCATCTACACACAAGCTAGCCAAATCATTTGTAGTAAAAACTGATTTTTTTTGTTTTGTTTAGGAAAGCCTCTAAGATTAATAAAATGAATAAGATAATCAATCAAATATAAATAATTCGTTGAATGAACACATATTCATTACTTGACCAACACCTAAATGGACCCAAAGAAATCACAACCACTAACACAAGCATTAGAATTTTGTTAACTTACTCCTCAATTAACCAAATTATCTTTCGGAGAAATCCACCAAACAAAACTATATTGTACCATCTTTTTACTATCACGCACTGAATTATTCATAATTTAATATGATTAATTACAAATTTATTTTTAACCCTATTTTAAGTGGAATTGAGATCAAGACTTAGAAAAAAATTTATTATCCTCACAAAACTTAAGCCAATAATTAGTACCATTGTTTTATCATAAATTTATTTTGTGATATTTTTTTCTATTTTAATGTATATTTCTATGCATAACTTTATTAAAATTGAGGTGTTATAAATATTTGGGTTAAATATATTTTTGGTCCCTATAAAATTGGGACCTTATAAGTATAGTCCTTACTTAATTTTAATAGTTCTTTTAGTCCCTATAAAAAATTCCTACACTCAGTTTTAGTCCCTACTAAATCTAAATTTGTTTAATTATACTTAAACTTTTAAGATTTTAAACAATTTTTTGCAGAAGTGTTAAAAATATTACTAAAAGTTCATCTGCAAAAAATTATATCAATATTTTATTTCTACGCTCAGATTTTTGTTACTATTATCTTGAACTTTTGTCTTTTAAAACAGTTCATATTTAAATCATTTCAGGTTAAAAAATTCTAAATTTCATTAAACGAATCTTTTGTAATGATCTAAACTTGTCTTAAAAAAATCGTTAAAAAATTTAAGAGCTAAAGGATAATTAGAGAAACTTTGTTTTAGTTGGAACTAAAATTACATGTAAATTATTTTTAAAGGGACTAAAAAAGCTATTAAAATTAAGTAATGACTAAACTTAGAAGTTCCAAATTTTATAAGGACCAAAAACATATTTACCCTAAATACTTTTATGATATCTTACATTTATTAACGGCCAATCATTTGAAAAACATCAAATTTTCATTTATAGCTGCATAATCTTTAGTTAGACTTTCTTTACTTCCCGGCCATAATCGGATCACTAAGATATTTTTTCATAAAGATAGAGAATTAAGACCGAAAAACACTCTTGCGTACACTTGTTTGTAAAATGAGATCAACAATGATAATAAACATCTTTTAATTTCATAAACATATTTAGCATTTTATTTTTCATCTTCTTTTTTTTGTCAAGAAAGGGTGGAAGAAGTGCAACACAAAAACTTTTCGAGAAATCCTCTATCCTAATACTACTATCGCTCAAATACGCTTAAGTGCAGAGTCCTGATAGTTCTTCTCTTTTTTTTTTAACATCATTAAACTATCAATTTATTTATTTTCCTCTTTGTTTTCCAAATGAGATAGCAAGATTTTTCTTTTCAAATGAATGATTGATTCCATATTTAGAGAAGGGGCCAGTTGTTTCCCGTGTAACTAATAACATAGACCACTCATTTGATAACAGGGAGTGAGAAGAATTCACAGAACACTAAGATAGGTCATTTTCTTTCCAAAAAAAACTAGATAGGACATTTGGTGCCCCCATTCAATTAATTCATTTCACACCGACACTTTGACAATATTGAGGCATTAAATACAATCTATTTTTTATGATTAAAATCGACATTGTTTTTTGGTGAGATTCGCAAGTGGCACGCCACGTAATGGTACAAGTTCAACATGCATTTGACTTAAGCAAACATTATCAATCTTAGATTAGATCACGTGTTTGTTCTCATTAGTTTGATACAAATTTAGAATTTGTTTTGTAGTGTAGTCTCTGTTTAGGAAGAAATGAATTTTTTAAGTGAAAATCTCTAAGAGTGTGTTTGGATGGGGGAATATTTTGAGAGAATGTAATGTTTTGAGGGAATTCAATTACTTTGAGATGAATTTCATTGTTTGGATAATAATTTGAAGAATTTTCAAAATAATGGAAATTTATGAAGTATTTTGTTCAAGTTAAATTTAGAGAATATCAAATGACACCTAAAAGTTAAGAATTTCAAAATTCTTCATTGTTATAAATTTTTAAATTTTGCATTTTGGTCCTCAAAATTTTCATTTGACCCCAATAATTTATAAAAAATTGCTAATTGACCCCTCAAATGTTCCCAAAATTATAATTTGACCCTCAAATTTTTGAAATTCTCAAATTGACCCTTAATTTCGTTTTTCAAATTTGGCCCAAAAAATAAAATTTATAAAAGTTGCCCAAAAATGATGACAATAATTTTTTTTATTACTTCATCCAAACAATAATATTTAGGAATGAAAACAATTGAATTGAATCATTTGAATTACCTAGAATTCTAAATTCTTCAAAATTTCTCAATTACCTCATCCAAACACACTCTAAGTTTTTTCGGTTGTTATATTTACCATTAACTTGAAAGAGAAAAAAAATAATAAAGAAAAAGTTTACTGAGCTTGTGTTGGAAATGTAATAATTGAGAAAACTTGAAATTGTTTCAATTGAGATTCATTTCTCCATTAAGATGGTGGTAAGTTTTTGGATAAAATATGTTTTTAATCCATATAAATATCCGAGCTTTCAATTCTAGTCCTATATAATTTTAAGGGTTATACTAACCAGTGCCTCGAGGGTATTGGTTAAGGATATCAAAAAAGAAAGTTAATACTAAAAAAGTAAACTTTTTTATTTTTAAGGATTAATTACATAATTTTCAATACAATAATTACTATATAATTCCTCAACAGGTGTCTCAGGGCACCGGTTAGCATTTCCCTAATTTTAATAGTAATTGTAATCCTTACCAAAATGATTGTCAAGATAATTGGCAGGACCGTTTCTAAAGTTTTACGGATCTTATACATAATATTAGAAAAGGATGTCTTACATAATAAATCATTAAAAAAATTAACTCACGGCTTTGTAGACAATAAAACAAAACAAAATATCGTAGAACTAGATAACAATAGCACCTGCAAAGTAGACTGAAATTTTAACACATGGAAAATAGAGACTTAAATTTTAGCACCAAAGAATAATAACACCAAAAAAGTAAAAGTATATCAACATGTAATTAATAACATTTTAAACTTTTAGATGGAAAATTCTCCAATGTTAAACTCATAATAACAATAATACATGAAAGTTGAAACTCACATCCTTTTATATGCTAGCTAGAAGTACATCATTTCTAGCATAATTGAGAAATGACTCATAACTCAATTATGCAATCCTTTTAATTAATTCAAGAAAGTTGAAACTCGCATCCTTTTATACAAAATTAGAGTTTAACATTGAATTTCAACTTTTTGGGTCCTTTTTAGAGGAATCATAGATACAAGACTCCTTGCTATGCTAGAAGTACATCATTTCTCTTTTTATATGCTGAAATTATCTCTAACAAGTTCATTATGATGATACAAAATCAATGTTAGACTGTTATTAAAAGTGTACCTTCAATGGTGAATTTTATCACACATAATAGCTTATATCAATAATTTTATCACACTTATGATAAGAAATTACCTCATTGAAATTGATGATACACACATTTATTTTGACGGTTGATATCTGAGTTATGCTGACACACCAAAATATCGTATGTCAAATGCAACTATAGATAAAATAAAAAAAACAAAACCAAAAACATTGAGTGGTCCACATGATCTCAAATGTGTGTCTCACATCGATTTCTTGATCATGCATTATCAAATTCAATTATGCAATCCTTTTAATCAATTCAAGAAAGTTGAAATTACTACATTGATATCATTTATTTTTTTGGAACCTTTGAAAGACAAGATTAAGATTAATTTCTCTAGTTGGCCCATTTATACCTAAAATTTAATTTGTTTTGTTATGAAAATTATCCCAATTTCTTGGATTAGAAATATCACTAATATTTTTAATATTAGTGAGACACATTATAAGGAACAAAGGACCCAAAAAGAAAACCAATTTCTTTGATGATAAATTTTTTGGCAAATTAATAAGAACAATAATTTTTTATAGGTAGGGTGTATGAAGAAATCTTTGTGTTGTACGAGGGTATATATAGCAAATTGCGTCAAAAGTGTCAAATACATTAACAAATTTTAACCCAGACCTTCATCATATCAATGTTTGGAGTCTTTTTGGTGAACTTAGTTATATATACCCCACCACAAACCAAATATTTCTACATACACCCCCTCCAAAAAAATGGGGCCCCTCCCGGCATGGGCCCTAGGTCGTCACACCCAGTTCTTCATGTCAAATGGGTTGCTAATTGAGCTAAAGGAATCAGAATTAGATATGTCATGTATACATTTTGATTAATATATGATGTTGACTCATAAGTGTGAGAAAAACATAAGAAAGAGGGTTGAATTGAGTAGGATTTTTTTCGATTTTTTTAAAAGTTAAAAACCAATCATAAAATGAAAAAGATAATCAGAAATAAGAGAAGAGAATGCCGTAAAGATTTATCCCGGATCATCCCACAATCTGGGATTACGCCCAGTCCTCACATACAAGAGAGATTTTTCCATTATAATCACATATTAGTTAGACATACAAATCTATGATTTTCAGCCTCACCATGAGAACTTTTACAATCAAAGTTTACAAATAAGATTGATTGTTGATTATACTTTAGATCCAAAGAGTGGCAAATGTGCCCTTATTTTATTTTTTTTACCTTTTATATGTTCAAAAAATCAGTATGTTCCTTCGATTCACAACTAGATAAACTTGTCTCGCATTAAACCTATCAACTAAAATATCTTGTAAGGACTTGAATCGAGTCCTAGATTGATATTCAAGTCAATTTATATGTGTTTCTATATGAATAGTGGAGATTTACCTCCTAATTAAGGAGTGTTACTCATCTGTATTGGTCATACGCTCAAGCCAAACAAGGTGCAAACTGAGAGCAGACATACATTGTATATGAGTATGAGTGTGATAAAATTGAATTGGATGATGTGAAGTTTATCATACCAAGGGGATAAGCCCCCTATTTATAATTGTTGATATGATGATAGACTCCTTGTTGGTTGCAATCTTCTTTCCTTATCTTTAAGATGGTTTATTACGAGGCAAATATGGATATCAGAGTAACAAACCTATTAAAACATTGTAATTACGAGTGATTCAAGTATATCCGAATGTAAGAGAACTCGCAGTTGATGTGAGCATATGTGGTTCAGATAAGGTCCCAATATATAGGATCGATCTCGTAGCGATCTAAATGTTCGTTATGCTTTGAAGGGGTGGATTTAGTTCCACAACGGATAGATAGGACTCTTGGTAATAGTTTATAAAGATGAGACACTCCTCGCCTTACAAGCCGATTTTGTAAGAATGAGTTAGGCCCAAAATTACAATAGTTATCAACAAAGAAATTCAGATACCTTAGATTTTTAAAAACTCATTCAACATATCATTTTTTCTATATGTTCCTCATTGTACGATTTCATCAATCTATCGCATTACTCTCAATTATCTCTTTCAAGATACATCAACCATTAGAGTGTCCATCAAACATTATTTGTATATGGACACTCATAATAATAATAATAATAATAATAATAATAATAATAATAATAATAATAGTCTGGTAACTATAGCTTACACATTTAAACGTGGAGAAGTGAAGTGTCCGGGGTTCGAACCCCAACCCCCCTACATATAACATGCAATAGCCTTACCAACTGAGTTGAGCTCACAACGATGATGATGATGATAATAATAATAATAATAATAATAATAATAATAATAATAATAATAATAATAATAATAATAATAATAATAATAATAATAATAATAATAATAATAATAATAACAATGATAATAATAACAATGATAATATTAATTTAATTTAAAAAAAGAATGAGAGAAGCATAAATAACAAAATATATGCTCAAATGGAAACATCAATGAGTTTCATTAAGCTCCTTGTAATAAACAGTAATTTTAATAGGATCCGAACTAGGGATGGGCAAAGTTTAGTTGTGACTTTAAATTATGTCTGAACCAAACCAAATTGTAAAACAATTCAGTTGAACTGAACTGCACCATAATGGAACAATTCAAACCAAATTGAACTGGTCTTCAAAATTGTGAATTGTTTCATAAAAAAAAAGGGGATTTTCACACTTCCTCGTATAAAATCCAAAAAACGGACCAATTGAAAACTAGGTAAATCCTGTTTCATCTGATTTTGAGTCATTTGAATTCCTATGATAGGATTAGTTAACTTGTTTGTAGCAATTTCGGTGAATAGGTTTAAGAGAGTTGGTTGTAAAGGTTGACCAGTTTCTATCAGGGGTTTTAACATGCCCAAATTTGATAATGCTTTGTTGTTGTAGCTAATTTCATATTAAGGTGTTTTGGAGTAATTTGAGTTCTTGCGATTGAATTAATTAACTTGTTTGACACAATTTTATGAATTGATTTTGAATGATTTGAAATTCCTTGTTGTTGCACTCGTTTCATGTATTTTATAAGCTGTAGTGAAAACCAAACTATAAAGGTTGCTAAAAGTTATGAAGCTTGGTTTGAAGCTTTAGCAATGAGTTTTTGGTTCAATTTGGGTTCAATAGTTCAGTTCAGTTTTTTACATAACAATTCAGTTCATAACTTTTACAAAATGGTTCAGTTTAAGAGCAGTTTGGTTCAGCAGTTCAATATGTATTAAGAAGTTTTATGCTACAAAGTTTTTGCTCGGTGAATTTTCTTAGATATCTCATCCATAAATTTAAAACGAGAGAAAGTAATAACAACGTAATACACATGATAACACATTCATTTTTTGGAAAAGCTCATCATCGTTACAAATACATAGATTGATGCAAATTTATACATGATTTCCACTAATGAAATATCTATACTATATAGTGGCAAGATAGATAATACACAGCAACTGAAATTGCTATGCCTTTTTTGATCAACACATTACATTATTTATTCATGAAATATATTACTAAGAAAGAGTGCATCATCATGCTTGATCATAGCATTATGATCAGTTCTGAGTGTTGTCTGCAGCTTGCACGGCAACAAATTCAGCATGTGAGCAGCACCTTCCATGGCAATGGTATGGGCAACCACCTCCACCGTGGTTGTAACCACCACCACCATGGTTGTAGCCACCGCCATTGTAACCACCTCCACCATGGTTGTAGCCACCACCATTGTAACCGCCTCCACCATGGTTGTATCCACCGCCATTGTTGTATCCACCACCACCGTGGTTGTAACCTCCACCATTGTTGTATCCACCACCACCGTGGTTGTATCCTCCACCATTGTTGTATCCACCACCACCGTGGTTGTAACCTCCACCATTGTTGTAACCACCACCATAGCCTCCATATTTGGCATCGTTTACTTCATTAGTCTTTCCAACAACCTCTGCAAACACAACCCATATATATGAATCATTACTTATTTAACATTGAGGTGCATTGAGATTAATGTTTAAATATGTAGTATAAACTATATAATTAAGTAGAAAAGAATTTAAAATATATATAAAATGCTCGTGATTCGTGAGAGTATATATAAAGAAAAATAATATATAGCTCACCCTTTTTGGCATCAGTGGTAGTTTCAGTTAAGTCCCTAGCTGAGACTTCTGAGGAAATAAGAAGAACCATAGCCAAGAGGCCTAGGATGAGGATTGCTTTTCTCGAATCCATTTTTCAAATGTGATATTTGGTAGCCAATTGATGAGAAAAGTAGTAAGAAGTGTGCTCTATATATAATGGAGGGAAGGAGGGAGATATAAGGACCTTTACTTGGTAGTTGAGAAGGTAGCTAGTGAGTTTAAATTCAATCTTATCTATAAAATTTGAAGTATTGTTTGGTAATTTTGATACTAATCATAATCTATACTATGTACAACAAAAATGCATGGTTTTAAAATGATTTTTTCACTTTCAATTATACTCTTACATAATTACCTATAAGAATGTTATATTATTATTAACGTCATTCAAAAAAATATAAATTTATATTATATTTGTTATACTGTAAGTGTCATTGAAAAATATAAATGTAATTTATTACAATATAAAAATGCAAATATTTATATCTTTAATTTTAAATAAAATCAAAATTTCATAAAACTATATATTGTTTATTCTTTATATGTAACACAATAAAAATAAAAATGGTGGATAGACGGACATGAAATATCTTTCAAACGAAAGGGAAGAGTAAACATTGGGGGCTATGAAAGTGAAGTAGAGTTATGCCTACTTGCAATTGGCTGAAAGCAACAAAGGGTTTAAAGCATACTACTGGTTCATACCACCTATCTCATCCCATTGAGATACGTAGATCCCAACTAAATAAAAGATTTGGCAAGAGAGTACTCTCTCCGGTTTTTATTACAAGAAGAATTATAATAAAAAAAAACATCAAAATTAATGTAATTATTAATTGATGTAATTTTTTGAATATTTTTATGAAAGATGTTACTTGTTCTTCCATTTGGGGTAGTATGGATATTCTTATCCTCCATCGGTAGGAGCGTTAGTTGGTTTATTAACCGTGTGGGGTTGTTCTTTGGTGGAGGTGTGGTCATCGTACAATTTTGAGCATAATTTGTTGATCCATGGTATGTTTCTTACTAATAATGAGGAATTTTATTTGGCAAATATATATGATACATGTGATAATGAAAAATTATGGTTGTAAAAGGGACATTGAGCCGTCATCAGATGGTGAGTCTGAGGAGCTATGTGGGCTGGCAAGTGATTTACATTTTTTTATCTCGTTTAAATATTAGTATTTGTTGGCAACAATCTATGTTACTTTTGCTAAAAGAAAGAGATTCGAGCGCTAGGTTTTTTTTTCTTCATGGCATTAGTTATAGTCGTCGGCAGGGTAATAATCTTAATTTGTTATTGTCGAAGGCACCCAGGTGGAAGGAGTGTTAATGTGCGTAGTGCAGTTTTGTTTTCTCGTTTTGCGGCTCATTTTAAGGCGGGTAATATTGATAGACCACTTGTGGATGATCTTCAGTGTTTCATACTCGATTGCCTATGGAGGGGGGGATTTGATTAAACCTTTTAGTTTGGAGGAAGTGAAAGCTGCATTCTGGAATTGTGACAATTTCAACGGTCCTTGCCCGAAAGGCATTAATTTTAGTTTGATAAAGGATTTTTGGCATGAATTAAAAGGTGATATCATGAGGTACATTTCAGAGTTTCACTGTAATGGGAGGTCAATGAAAGGTATTAATTATACTTTTATCATTTCGATACTTAAAATTGATAGTCCCCAACGCTTAAACGATTTTAGACCCAATTTTCTCGTGGGTAGCTTGAATAAGATCTTAGCTAAGTTGTTAGCAAGCAGACTGTGGTTGGTCATTATAGTAGTGTTATTTCAGATACACAATTAGCTTTTGTGAAAAACGAGTAAATTTTAGATGGGTCTTTGATAGCCAATGAGGTGGTAGATGAGGCTCACAAGATGAAGAAAGAGTTGTTGATGTTTAAAGTTGATTTTGAAAAGGCTTATGATTCGGTAGATTAGGGATATTTGGATAATGTTAAGGCTAAAATGATGTTCCCGACTCTTTGGAGGAAATGAATCAAGGAGTGTATGAGTACCGCTACGACATTTGTTTTGGTTAATTGTAGTTCTACAGATGAATTCTCGTTGAAAAGGGGGTTGAGACAAGGTGACCCACTTTCCCCTTTTTGTATCTCAATTTTGTTAACACAAGAACATAAGTCATTGATATTCGACAACAACCAAAGCCATACGTCTCGGTGTCATATAGATATAATATAGTCTCTTAAGAATATGTACCAAATGATCCATTTATTTATTTAATAGTCATTCAAAAAAATTTATATAGATATAATAGTAAAACATAAAACGATTTCTTGGAGGAGGAGGAAGAAGAAAGAAATTTAATACGATGTTAGAGTGCCTTAATTGTTAGCAAGTATTTTACATAAAATAATATAAAATTCTCTTTAATATTGGAAATATGGTGCACTAGGTTGCTGCTTCCTCGGCCCATGCTTAGGGCCACCGTTGGGTTTAAGAGGTTGTTTAATTTGTCGGAGGATAAGTGAGTATTGGTGATTGATATGTTTGCCTTAGGTTGGGGTGAAGGTGGTGAGGCTTGAAAGTGGGGGCGACAGTTATTCGCATGGGAGTAGGAGTTGGTTGGGGCGTGTTCGGATTTACTTTCTAATGAAATTTTGCAGATCGGATTTACTTGGCATGTGTATATATGTTTAGATGTTTAGATTAATTAAACTATCAATTATTTAACTTTTTTTTTCATGAGTTAGATGTTAAGAAGGACATCAAGTATAGATAGGCTGAAACTGAGTAATCGAGCAAACTTTCGTATGGTAGCTCATATGAAAAATTAAGTGTTTAAAACAAATGTAGCAATCAAATCTTTTGATTTGACGTCATCAAAGAGATAGAGCTATCGAGCTACCTTCCTATGATATAACACCTTCCTCTTGAATGTATAAATCTCTCCGATATGCAATGTGTAGATCCCTTGGACGGTTGCAAGAGCATAACAATGTTTCAAGTCTATTTATAATAATAACAAAACAACATTCCTTCACAAAAACAAAAAAAAAAAAAAACAAAACAACATAAACAAAAATTATAAAGCAAAAGATGATATATTAGAGGTCGTAAGCGTATTTGAATCTAGGATTGCATATAATAGATTAGGCTTAAATATATTTTTAGCTCTTTATCTTTTACAACGGATGTATATTGGGTTTTTTTTTTGACAAAACGAATGTATTTTGGTTATTTCTTATTTTTAACATATTTTGGTCTTTTTTTTGTCAAAAAATGATAATTTTTTTCCTTTATCTTTTTAAAAATTGGTAACTTTTTTAAAAATTAGAGAAAGTTGAAAACTATAAATCCACGTGGCTTCCAGTTTGTCGATTGTATTGCAGCAATTTAAAAAGCATCACAATAAAATCTCCTTCAAATATTTTTTTTCTTGTTTTCGTTTTCAACATTCCTTTTCGATATTCCTAAAAAAACAACCTTGTTTTTCCTTTTCTATTTAGGGACGGATCCAAAAATTTCAATAAGTGGGGTCAATATTGTTTACAATAAATATCTATACAAAAATATATAAATGTATTACTAATAAAATAATGACATCATTATCATTAAGAAAAATTAGAGAATACAAAAAGTATGTCATTATCCCTTAAAAAAAATGTATGTATACATTACATCGGTCTCTATAGATGTAATCATTAAAAAATTCATCCCCCATCGCATTTGATTTTTCCAAAATTCGTAGCAAAGAAACTCCTTACAACAATTGCAGTCATCAATAATTTCATCTAAATTAGAAAAGTTTTCAAAAGATGATACATCCATATTTTCTAGTAAGTCCTCGTATATTTCATAATCAATTTAAAAATAAATTCAATTTTAGACTTGAGTTTGTCAATTTTCTTATTTGGTTTGGTCATGTTTCATCTACCACGGAGTATTAGTTTACCTCTAGACTCTGGTGTATTGGTTTGGTTACATGGAATCAACGGGGTTAAGATATGAAATCATCTTATTATTCATTGAAATAAAAAGCAAAAAGTAGGGTCAACTGACCCCAATATGCATAACCTGCATTCGTGCATGGTCTATATGTCACATGGGTTTACGTTAACCCACGTATTAAAATTTTGTTACTGATGTTATAATCTATGATTAAAAGACTAAAGTGTAAATCTTTTAAAAGAGAAATGCTAGCAACACACATTTTAACACACATTTTTCAACACTCTCTTTGATTGGTTAAAATTCACATGGGACCCACTAAATTTATATGGGACCCACATGATTTGGTGGGACCCATATGAATTTTAACCAATCAAAGAGAGTGTATTGGAAAGTGTGTGTTAGCGTTCTTCTTTTTAAAAATATAAATTATTAAAACATGATAAAAATAAAATAAAACATCAAAATGCATTTTTAATAAAAGATAAAAGACTCAACATGTTAAGGGAGGAAGGGACCATGGGGACCCCCTACTGCCCTCCCTATGTTCTTTGTCCTTACTGCTCATGTCACAAGAACAACTAACAAGTAATTGATTTTAAAGATATTTTGAATAATTCAACTGATGTACTTGTGTTGAATTAAAATGCCAGCAACAAACGATAATGAGAGTCACCCACTTAGTTCAGTTTTTCTATTTCATCAATCTAACAAAATTTATGCATTTAATATTTCTCTGTTTTTTTCTATAGAAACAAATTTGCGGTTATCAGCATTTAATGTTGGCAAAAATATATCCAAATAACATTGCAATTTGTGAAAAATATTATGATTCACACGATCTACTCATCCAAACAATGATTTTTTTTTTAAAAAAAAATAATGATAACATTGTTGCCGACTCCATTATTTGTTATAATTTAGTGATTAGTCGCGTGTTTAGCTATGTCTAGTTTGAGTTAAGATCCTCTCCATTTAAATCATTTTCCACTTCTTTTTCTTTTTTTTGGTACAAGAAGAGGGTTGAGGCTAAGAAAGAAAAAAAACTAAGCGATTAAACGAACATATTTCATGGCATGTAAGCGCCAGAAATGTCATCAAAAAAGAGACATCGAAGCTCTCTAAGAGGAGTCTCAATAACATGTGAATCAAAGGAGTCTAAAGATAGACTAAAATTTGTTAGCCAATCTGCCGATCTATTTCCTTCACACCATATATGGTTGATTTGAACTTGTCAACTCATGTTTTTTAGACCAATTCTCCATTTCTTCTATTTAGAGAGATAAAGACACAAAATCTTATAAAAATAATTAATGATGGTGAGACTCATTTAATGATAAAACTCACCACCTATTTTTTGTGTCTATCTTTTTCATATTGACAATCTCCATTTATTTGTATAAATGAATAGGATCTCAACTCGTCTAATTTGACACAATTTTTGGCATTAAAATTTATGGGTTATGCTAACAAATACTTTTTAGGTATTTGTTTCCTTAAAAAAAAAAGGTATTTGTTAAAGATTTAAAATAAAAATTGATTAATTTTATATAAGAAAATTACTTTTTTATTATTTCAATATATTGAATGCAAAATTCTAAGATTATAAAATTTTCACTTTAAACCTCTAGACAAATGTTCTAACGACATTTGTTAATATTTTCAAAATTTATTTGTAATCAAGCTGGCACGAATAGCTTTTTCATTGAATGAGAACCAATTCCAAAATTTTACCATGACCGTTGTACTTTATTTATACTTTTGTACTGGAACAACTTTTTTATATCTATATATAATTGAAGGGTTTGTCTTACATGTCAACTTTGCACATGTTAAAATAACAAATGATAGTAATTTTTTCAATAATTGTTGCCGACTCCATTATCTGTTATGATTTAGTGATATATTTCATGTTTGGCTATGTCTAATTTGACACAATTTTTGGCATTAAAATTTATGGGTTATGCTATCACTTTAAGAGGTATTTGTTAAAAATTTAAAAATAAAAAAAATTGATTAACTCCTTAAAAAAAATAATCGATTAATTTTATGTAAAAAAAATTACTTTTTATTGTTTCTAAGATCAAAAAATTTTCACTTTTTAAATTTCTAAATAAATATCCTAAAGACACATTAGGACACTTGGTAGCATTTTTCAAAATTTATTTGTAGTCAAGCTAGCACGAATAGCTCTCCATCGAATGAGATTTCACTTTGATCGTTGTACTTTATTCATACTTTTGTACTCCATCAACCTTTTTATGTTATGTCTATATATAATTAAAATCCACTTTGATCGTCATACATTTAAAAATAATTTTATTCTAAACTATCTAAATAGTAAAAATTTATAAGGATGAAACACACATATATATAATATATATATTCAAACATAGATTAAGTTACTTCTAACTCACTTTTAATTAAAATCAATTCTATAAAACTCAATTTTCACTGTCACAAAGCTAAACACGCACTTAAATGACCTAAACCATAAAAATACCTTGAAATATCTGCTCTGCAATAGGGACTAAAAACAAACGTAACAATGAAAATTGAAAGCCACGCAAATGTTTAGTGTGTCCTGGCCAAACCAAATTAGATCCACTCATTTGTTCTTATAACTCTGTTTATAATAAATTATTTATGGATATGTTAATTTGTGCTCTTAGAGTATTCATAATGGAGGCATTCAGTTTTTGGTACTTAAATGGATTCGACATGTATAAATCACTCATTTATATTTTTTTAATAATAGTATCTAATAAGTACTTAATCTCTCCAACCCATATCTCACACAATTTTTTTAAATCGGACTCATTAATCAACTATCAATAATTTTATATCATTATATTTTAAATTTTTAATATTAAAAAAGTGTGGGTCCCACTTAAGATTGAAGATCTTAAGTTAGATTCCGAGTCTTATAAGACCCCCAACAATTTTTCTTCTCAGTGAGGTTACCTAATAGGCATCAAGTCTTAAATGTTTAAGACTCCCCCATTATGGATGTGACACATGTTAAAGTTTCAATGAGAAATTTCCATATTAAGTTTTTATTTATAATAAGGTTTTGCTAACCAATGCCTTAAGTATAACGGTTAAAGAATCAATTAGTAGAAATTTTGTCTTGGAAATGCAAGTTTTTACCTGTCTTTTTTTAGGAAAGTTTTTACCTTTGTCTTAGCAATAATTACACTTTTTTTTGTTGTAAAGTTACTTATTTTAGTACTTTAATCAATGTCGCAAAGGCACTCATTAGCATTCTCCTTATAATAATGATCGAATGAACTATGATAAGAAGAAAAGAAAAAAAAACATCAAAATCAATTCGATCATTAATTGTTGTAATTTTTTAAATATTTTTACAAATATACTCTTATAGTTAGAAGTTGTGAAACATTAAATACATTCATTAATATTAAAAAGACAATTATTAAATAACGGGTAGAAAAGTCTATTAAGACATTTTCTTATAAATAGTTATAAGAAGAAAAAAAAAATCATCAAAATCAATACGATCATAATTGTTGTAACTTTTTAAATGTTTTTACAAATACACCATACTCTTATAAGAAATTGTGAAACATTAAATACATTCATTAATATTAAAAAGACAATTATTAAATAAGGGGTAGAAAAGTCATTTAAGCAATAATTATATCTTAAAAGTTGTGACCTTTTCTTATAAATATGATAAAAAAAAATTGTTGTTGAAAACTTTCTTATATTAAGGTTCAGAGGGACTAAATTCATCTATTGTAGTCAATATATTTATAGAGGAGTGTTATTTGAACAAAAATAATTAAAATCCATTTTAATCGTTGCACATTCAAAAATAATTTTATTCAAAATGATCTAAATTATATAAAATGATAGGAATCAAATTCACATATATGAAAAATTAAATCAAATTACTTTCAAGTTATTTTTAGTCAAAATCAATTCTATGAAACTCAATTTTCACCATCACAAAACTAAACACCTACTTGAATGACCTAAACCATAAAGATACCTTGAAAAGTCTGCTCTATAAGATAGGGAAATAAAAAACAAACGTAACAATGAAAATTGAAAGCCACTGTTTAATGTCTCTTGGGCAAGATTTTTTTTGTTTTGAGAAAGTCTCTTGGGCAAGATGAAAACACCAAATTAGATCCTCTCATCTCTTTTTATAACTCTATTTATAATAAATTATTTATTTATAATAATGATCGGATGAAGGACACCCTAATAAATTCATCCAGTGTAGTCAATTTATCTATCTATTATACGTAACCAATCTTCCTCAGATGAAACATGAAAGTTACAAAGCCGCCTCAAAAGACTTTCTTCTTCAATCATTGTAAGGATAACGCAGTGAGTACGTGGACGTGGTCCTCGAATTCAATCATGTGGAACCGTCCATAGGCATAGCCATAAATATTTTGACGTTCATGTTTCCTACATCAATTGCAATTTTAGCATATGATAATGATTGATGTCTCTATAGGAGTGTTTTCGATCAACCCACAAATCTTCTGCTTATAGATACTCTTGTTTAAAGAGTTGTCTAGAACCAAATATTATTAATAAAATTCAATATCGTAAGTTATTATTATAAAACTTTATTTTTTAAGAAAGAGTTATTATAAAACTTTTTTTTTGGACAATCAAAAATGGAGCTTATATATTAACAAGGAGGGAGCTCGTCCAAGCACAAGGCGTGCGTAGGAGCTCCCAAATAATTACAAAAGAATAGTGTTAATGTCAATCAAAAGTAGCCAAGTCTCAAACAAGCCAAAGGACTTGACCACCACAAATGGAAACCAAAAAGAAATACAACATTGTTAGCTTTTAGCCACCAAAGAGAGCACCGCTTTACTTTGTCCAACAACTGGTCAATAAAGCTTCCCAAATTGTTAAACAATCTCTGATTACGGTCATTCCAGATTATCCACCCACTAATCAACCACACAAGTTGCATGAAAGAGCATTTTGCTCGTCTGTCACCTGCTGAATGAGTAAACTGATAGAAATGATCTGGTACGGTAAAGGAGTCTGGACCTGACACACCAAGCCAAGATCGAACCTGAGACCACAAGGTACCATAAAAATCACAAGAGATGAATAAATGCTGAGATGTCTCGGTATCGCCGCACCCACATAAACAACCAGCACTCGCGTCTGACAAGATACCGCGATGCACCAAGTTTGTATGTGTAGGTAGCCTATTCTTTACCAACCTCCAAGCGAAAATTGAGACCTTGAGCGGAACATGTTTATGCCAAACTAGGGCATCAACACCTTCCACATGAGAGGTGTCCTGAGTAGTCAATAACTGATAAGCACTACGAACTGTATAACCGGCAGAGGTATCCATATGTCATTTCCAAGTATCTTTCACATTAATCTGCAAACAAACATTACGAAATAAAATAATACACTCCCCTAACATTATAAAACTTATTTAAGTTGGATTGAGTATATAATGAAATAAAATCATTTGAGAAAAACTATCTGCCTCACAATAGTTAAAGCCACTAAGTAGTAACCATTGCTTTATCATAAATTTAGTTTGTGATATTTTTCTTTTATATTTCTTTACGTAATTTTATTAAAATTGAGGTGTTATAAATATTTTTATGACATCTTACATTTATTCATGACAAATCATCTAGAAGACCTCAAATTACTATACTGAAAGAAAAATAATTAAATTGTTACTAGCGTTTAAACAGAAATTCCGTACCCGTCTGTCCCATCTTTTTAATACGCTAATGCATAAAAATTACAAACATTAATTTTATGAAATTTCCATTACAATTATTTTGATTTTAATTAAAATTATAGATATAAATAATAGATATTTTACACTTTTATATTGTAACAAACTATAATTATCTTTTTCAATGATACAAAAAATATAATATATTTCAAAAAAAAATATCAAACTCTTTTTTTTTTTTTTTAAGGAACAAATTCTTATCTTGTTGAATGACATCTGTCATACCCCAATTTTTGACCTAAGGTCTTACATTCATACACTGTTTGATCCTGAATAGTCTCTGACTTCTCAGTGAAAAAATTCGACAGGTATTTTAAAATACCTCATTTTTGTTCCGATTCGGACCCTCTTCTCTCTTTATCTTTATTTTTTTATTTACTTTTATCTTTTAAAATTCCACCTTTTATTAATTCTCTTTTATTTTTAGTTTTAATTTTAGTTTTAATTTTTATTTTTAATTAGTCATTTTTCTTCTTTTACTTTAATCACTTTTATTTTAGTTTT
>Ga0315915_1001639_pt1 | contig 27370 bp, 17 predicted proteins | sample MpolbnodulesMG_FD_207738 | JGI IMG/M metagenome (GOLD analysis project Ga0315915, IMG submission 207738) | Medicago polymorpha root nodule microbial communities from Los Angeles, California, United States - branched nodules | ecosystem: Host-associated > Plants > Roots > Nodule | place: USA... | reverse complement strand
TCATTTAAAAAGTGTAACAAACTAGAAGAGTATATTTATACTTACTTTTTCATCATTCCAATTATACCCTTAAACAACTTTTTCTATAATAAAATTGTTGTTGGTGTCATTAAAAAAAGAATTTAGATTATATTTTTTTTGTTATATTGTATTATTGTCGGTGTCGTTGAAATAGTTAATCATGGTTAGTTTGATTTTTTATAACTTGAAAACAATAGACATTTATATTTTTTTTAGTTTTAATCAAAATCAAAATTTCATAAAAAAAATACCGTTCATAATTTTCAAACGTTAGCGCAATAAAAAGAGCAGAAAGACAGGCACATGAGTGCCCGTCTTTTCGCTAGTTATTATAATTATTATTAGTCATTCCATATTATAAGTTCATAATCTTTTTGATTCGCTCTTGTCATTTTGAATTTTTCTTAAGAATTCATACGATCCTCTCAAATCTTAAAATTTCATAAAGTCTATAGAAATCTTTGCAAATCTCTGTTATAAATCTATTAAAATCATGTGTTAAAATCTTGATTGTAAATAGTCATTTAAAAAAAGTCTTTTAAAATCCTATAAAATCAATATAATCTCACAAAGTCTTTTAAAATCTGTAGGATTTTGTTTGCCAAAACAATCTTTTAAAATCTCAATCCAATACACCCCCTAAAACTCTAAAATGGATGTGAAATAATATTGGCCGTTTGATTTATCAAATGGAGGAGAATTATTTGACTGCGTGAATGCTTGATTCTCTTGACAGCCTAGAATTAGCATCCGATTTTTTGAAGCTCTCATTTGTTGCTTTATTATGACCATAAGGTCACAATGTGATTTCTTAAAATACCTAACATACAGTGAAGCAAATTTTACATAAACAATTTTTTTTTATTGTCAATCTAAGCTAGTCCGTACCTTGAGTCGGATACCCATTTTATTTATTTTTTAATTAAAAAATAGCCTCAACTTGTGTTTAAAGAGAAGAGAGATGCTTAATAAGTCGAGTCAAACACGCCCTAAATAGAGTGAGTGGAGATATGCAACAACAGCGGTAGATGTTGCGCCATAAAAAAACCGTAGAGGATCCATGTCCGATATATGTGTTTGGTTTCCTACAACCACTTTATAGTGCAACCTTGGATTTAGTAAAAAAAATTATTCTCTCTAAATCTTATTGTTTCTATAGTTGTTGTACCATAAAGTAGTAGTAGAACATCCAGACAAATGATATCTCACACCCTAAAACTATCTGTGCATGGAATTTTATTTTATTTGATAGTAATCTTATTAATACTAATTACTTCTTCATTTTCTAGATTTTAGGAAGAGGAGCGCATTGTTGAAAACCTCCTACTAAATGTCTTTTTTAATTCAAACCAAAGTCTCTTATTGATTTATTGGTTTCTTGGTGTTTCCTAATTTTCATCTCCATTAACAACCAGCAAGTCTAAATCCCAACTTATTGAGCTCAATGAATAAAATAAAAGTTATTGAGCTCTAACAGCTAATGACCTTTGTTAAAGACAAATTTTTCGAGAATATGAGTTAAAATTCCAGCTAAATGTTTTTAGTTAGAACTCTGAATTACATATCGATATGAGTTTGAGTTCTAAAGAATTAATGGACTCTTTACTTAACTACTGATCGAACTCTGAATTACATGTACCATTTGCTCTAAAAATCAGAAGATTTAGACAATAAAAACCTAAATCTCAAATAGTTTTTTAGATTTGTAGAATTAGAAGGTTCTTTGTGCTTACGCTTAAGGTTCTTTGAAAAGAAACGTCACTATGGACGATGTTGAAATGCAACGTATAATTTTATACCATTCAAAGGTGGCTATAGATGAGAGTGGGATAAAAAAAACATAGTTCATTAGAAATGACATGTCTACCATTTTTCTTAAGATCAGAGAATACAAGTATTTGTAAAATTGTCTACATATTAATTAACAAAAATGCATTTTTAGTTGAGTATGAAAATGAAAAAGTTGATTTTGGAAGGTAAAGCATGCAGGGGAAACACGGGGTAAACTCTTTTGGCCATGAGTTGATGGGAAAAACTAAATTCAACAATTATAAGATCAGAGATAAGGCTGAATTGTAGATAGAATATTATCATAATCACATGAATGCTATGTATTAATACACGAGATGCATTGACATTGTAGGTGTGCATGTGTTTCATTTCTACTTTATAGATAAGTTTGTATACTCCGATGATGTTATTTTTTTAACTACCATTTACTATTTTTTTAAAATTTAGATTTAGCAGAAAATGACAAATCTTGCCGGTGCTGTATATTTCCTATGAAAAATCATACAAACATCCCATTCGGTGGTCTATATATGTGTCTTACCTCACAATTGCTTTGGTAACATTATTTTTTAATATATACAACTGCTTTTGTATATAATTAAATATTGGAAGTGGTTATGTATGGTGGTTATTACTACACTATACAAAAGCATCAATAACCAAAAAGAAATCCATTATTTAAGCAACTTGGATGCAATTCAACATGTCGTGCGGCTTTTCGTGTGTAGAGTTTGTCGTGTTGTTCAGTAGCGCTCTATTTTTTTACACATACATAAGTGGCATCCAACCAAATCATGAAGAACTAGTTTAAATAAGTTGTATCATAAATTCCTAAAATAAAATTTATCATGAAGTGATTTGATTATATGTATATGTAAACACGCTTTATAATGTCGGTGTATACAAATTAAATGATATACTTTATAGTCATAGTTACAATTTCCATTGCATTGTAATTTTATTTCCCGAAAAGAATCAAAAGGATAAGTGCAGGAAAATATAAATGTAGCTAAGAATTTGTATGAAGAAATGGAGCGATGTGATATGGGACTTAAGTATTTTTTCCTATTAAGAACGTAATCCCTCCGTCCCGAATTAACTGATCCACTTGCTCATTTCATATATATTAAGAAAAATGTATAAATGAAGGAGAGAGAAAAATGGTTTTAAGTGCTCTTGTTAAGTATGGTGCATTCTCCACTATCATAAATGCAAAGTGGAATATATTGAATCGGGAGTGATGAAAGTAGTTTTAATTAAAGTTATAAAAGGAAAAAATAATTAACATTGTATTGAAAAGTGAAATAGCTCAGTTATTTTGAGACACTTTTTTTTTAAAAATGACTCAGTTATTATGGGATGGAGGGAGTATACTCTAACAACCATATCACAAAGTATTAATCAAACTAAATTATTGCACAGAAAAATAAGTTAATTCCAATTCAAAATTAGTTGAACAAGCTTTCAATGTGTTTGTCATTTTATAGTTTCTCCCATTTAGAATTGCTCATTCCCGTAAAAAAGTCGAACGTGAGTTAACTCTCGCAAATGCATTTTTCAACGTGAGTTAACTCACGTTAGACGTAGCAAGGAGCTCAATGGAGTTGGACCTACAATTTATAGGGGCCTCAAATATTTGTAGGGACAAAGGTATAATTGTTGGGGTGTAAGATTAAAAAATATCACTTTTACCTACAAACAAAACATGTCACTAAATGTCTAGAAGACAACAATTTTACTGTCAATTATTCATTGTCCATCAGTAAGTGTCTCTTTGCCCGTATGTAAAAGCGTAAAAGTTATTTTTGATGCAATGCTCACATATATCACTATAAGTGATGTTGGATTTTTTTTTTCAATTCTTTTTAAATAAAAATTTTCAAAATTACAACTGGATCTCTAAATTGTTTGGAACAGCCCTCGCTGCAAGATGAATCCTTAGGAAATTTTTGTGCAAATTTTACATGGTAAAATCCAATACCTATGTCAGATATTTGGGAAAAGGAAAACAACATTTTGTGAGAACAAAGAATTTGAAAAGGGATGATGTACTTAATTTCACCAATGACTAGCTTCTTTTCTTCGGTGTATTCGTGTTGAAACTCTTCAAATGTCTTGATTTTGCGTAGAAATGATGACAAAAGTTGTTACCTTATTTTGTTTATTACTACTATTTGTTATAACTTATAAGTGTTTCATAAGGGGACATTTTTATTTTTTTCGTTTGTTGTTATATTAACCGTCTTTTTGTGGAAAAAGTTGTATGTGGTGTTTTTTTAATTTGTGTTTGAATTTTCTTGTTAATGGATTGTCTTATGTTTGAACTTGTTTAGATTGATTGATAACTGCGCAAGTATATCCAAAATAAGATGAAATTTTATCTACAAGTTAGGTTCCCACGTCATGTATCCAAAAATAAATATACACGTAAGCCAACAAAAAGGTTGTTTAGTCAAATATCTAATATGTTCTTGCTGCACTTTCTAGTTTAAGACATTTTTGGTTTTCTATAAATGTGTTGTGCTCTCTCAACTCTTCATTCACTACTCCTGCTGCAACAAAAAAAAAAAAAAGCATACCAATATTCTGTATCCATTTCTTAGCATTATCCTCACATATTCATTATTAAACATGGGTGATATTTCAGCTAGCAATGGAAATCTTGATGTGGTTATGAATGTAAACGATGGTGCAGCAAAAAAATGTGACGACACAAGCATTGATGATCATGTTCCTCTTTTGCAAAAGGTGATTTTGTTTATCTTTCAATAAATTAATTGTTGTTTATTGTTAATTAATTAGATCTTCTGACTAAAAACATGGATGTTGTTGAGTATAGTTGGTAGCAGAAGTGGTGGGAACATTCTTCTTGATATTTGCGGGATGTGCTGCTGTGGTGGTGAACCTTAACAATGATAAAGTAGTGACACTTCCTGGAATTTCAATTGTTTGGGGACTTGCTGTTATGGTATTAGTTTATTCTATTGGTCATATCTCTGGTGCTCATTTCAATCCCGCTGTCACCATTGCTCACACTACCACCGGAAGGTTTCCATTGAAGCAGGTAAATCACCAAACACAATGCCCAATAATTCATATTAAGACAAACATAATTTTCACACCGTCTCTTAAGTTATTTGATCGGAGGTGATCAGAAGTACGACACTTGACGAGCTTGTAGGTGGTTGAAACGGTGGGGGTGCCTGTAACTGTAAGAGGCACTCAGACGCTCAAATCTGTATGAGAGCCAAGAGTTTTGAATATTTGGAGTTAGAAGATTGTACATTGGAGGACATGGGATGTACTCTTTTATAGTTGAGAAAATAGGATCCTCAGAGTGATGGTTGGAGAGCCATCTGTTGAAGATTATAGACGATGGGGTCTAAAATAGTCGAACATTGCATCTTGAATGCACGCAGAGGAGGCGTTACAGACTTAGGAGATCTAAACATTTGCTCGATGTAGTAGCAAAATGGGAGGTGCGAAGAGTATGGACCAAAGCGAGTCTGGGCCTATATGACCGAATTGGATCATTTTCTTCCACTCACCCTTACCTTCTCCCTTCCACGATATATGTCAATATCTCTCTCTCTTCATATTTTCTCTAAATTTTAGAGAGAGAGACACATAACGTGGAAGGACGGAGAAATAGAGAGTGAGTGAAATGAGAGATCCTACGATGAGAACAACCTTTTTAGGAACATTATTAACTTTGAATTTAATTTTGTCTTGCAGGTACCAGCTTATATAATTGCTCAGGTCGTTGGCTCAACACTTGCAAGTGGAGTTCTCAAACTTATATTCAATGGCAAGGAAAATCAATTTGCAGGAACACTTCCTGCTGGTTCTGATCTTCAAGCTTTTGTGGTTGAATTTATTATCACTTTCTTCCTTATGTTCATCATTTCTGGAGTTGCCACTGATAATAGAGCGGTAATCTTTTTAAAAAAAAAAATGCTTTGTTGATAATATTAATTGATAATTATATGTCTATTAAACATTTTGATTAAGATTTAAGATATGCTAATAAATTATATGAGATGAAAAATCACCTTGCCGAAATAAAATTGACTTTTTCTTTCAACAATAAAAAGTTCATTGACTAGATGTATAAATATATTCTATGCTTATTTAACCAAATAGTTTTTGTTTATTCATATTATTTATTGCTTTAGATTGGTGAATTGGCTGGACTTGCAGTTGGATCTACGGTTATACTGAATGTGCTGTTTGCGGGGTATTGATCTCTAAACCTTTTCATATATTATATCATAAAATGCATGCTTTGCTCCAGGAATATACATTATTATTATTATTTAATAAAATTAATATGTGACATGTTATTATGAGAAAGGTTAAAATAAAATCTAACTTGTGAGTGAAAATATATTTGACAGGCCCATCACAGGAGCATCAATGAACCCAGCAAGAAGCTTAGGGCCAGCTATTGTGCACCATGAATATAAAGGCATATGGATATATATGGTGTCACCTATTCTAGGAGCTTTGGCTGGTACATGGACCTACACTTTCCTCAGAATCACAAATAAGCCAGTGCGTGAGCTCACCAAGAGTTCTTCATTCCTCAAAGGTGCAGGAAGCAAGGGAGCTGAGTGATTATAAATGAAAGCAAATTCATAATTATTCTTTTTAATATCACCTTGAATTAGGGTCCAAGTGTGACAAATAACCCAACTAATGGAAATACGAAGTTTCTTCTTATTTTTGTCTTAACCTTGGTATTTGTTTTTAATTAAAGTGTATTTGCTATGTAGCACAAACACATACATTAATGCGTTGACATCGATAATAATTTAAGAAAATGACACGATTGGTGTTTAAGTTGTGTCATTTCTGTGAATCTGATATCGAGACACATCTAACTTGAGGAGTGTTCATGTTTATATCAAAATTTAAATTTGACATCTTATAAAACTGAAATTCGAAACTTTCACCTTATGGATTGATTTCAATTTCTTCACATAATAATGTCAAGTTCTTTATAAGGGGCATTACTATATTGTTTACTCTAACAAAGGAATTGTGTCGTATGAATGTCAACACAATTTAAAATATAAAATGTTTAAGAAACAATATAGCTACTCAAAGTAACTTTTCAATATAATCAAAAGTATGCTCTTCCCTATTTAGGACTTTTGGGTGCCTATAAAATAGTTTTTCTCATCGATTGATTGTTAATAGCGGAATGATCAATGATATCCTTTTCTTGCGCCATTTTTCAGCTTCATATAAAAAATATATGTAGTATATATTTATTTTTGTCAGCGATGGCTGATAATTCAGAAAGGAATGAAATTCATCATGAGGTAGTTTTAGATGTAAACAGTGATGCCTAAAAAAATTGTGAAGAATCAAGCATCAAAGACTCTGTGCCCCTTTTGAAGAATGTAACTTTTCTTTCCGATTCTATACAAAACTCATTGAAATGAATTACTATCTAATTTCTATGATAAAGTTCATATATTTTTAGAAAACTATATAGAATAATCATCAAGAAAGCACCAAAAAGAAGTAAGAAGACTATATCATATATAGCTACTATTCAAAAACAAATAAAAAAAATAAAAAGTGTTTCTTGCAACCGAAAATAATAAACATGAGAATCAAACAAAAATTATTAGATAAAAGAAACTAATTAAGTGATGAACAATTAAAATAACATAAACGAAGAAGAAATTAAAATCAAGAACAACGTACCTTAAATGTATCCACATCGAATTGTGAGACTAAGAATATGGGGTTGGACAAAAGCAAAATGACAGATTATGAAATCAAGCGAAATGGTACCTTTACGCTATATTAGGCAATGGTAAACATTAAATCAGCCTCAAGCCTTATCCCAAATGATATAGGTTGGATATGATCAACTAACTTCATTTTAATCAATAACTAACTTTTCACTACAATAATGTAGAGTAACTTTTTAGAGGGAATTTTGGAATAAACCCTACATTAAAAAATAATGTGAAGTAATCCATTATCCATGAATTCTTTTCTATTTGTAGCAATAACAGTAGAAATTTGGCAACACTACTCCAAGTCTCCAACCTTCATGTCTACAACTCTGCAGATAATCATAAAGTAAGTATTTATAGTAGTCTACAAGGGAAAATGATTTGCTTGAAGCATAAACAACACAAACAATGAAAATGTAAAAGTTTTTGTTGATTTGAATAGTATAAAGGTTCAAACATCACATAAAAGTTCCTACAAGGAGGGAAAAGAGATAGTAAAGAGCAGGATCCCTGAACTCCCAATGGCACTCCATAACTTTAACATGATGCATGGATGGCTAAGATTCTTCATTGACTAACATAATTTCAGGAAAAGAGACTACTCTCTCCATTTCATTTTAAGTGTCTTTCAAGGTGGTTATGCACACTTGTTAAGAAAATCTATAAGTGTTCAAATTTCTATGATAAAATATGTTTCATTAACTAAATTACCCTTATTAATATAGTAGTTGGTGGAGTAGTTAAATGTGTAGATATACAGTAACAAGTAACTATTTCAAACGTCACACTTTAATGTGAGACGGAAGAGTATATTCTAGCTAAATTTACCACAATAATTTTACAGTGAAACATATTGCTGTCCCTTCTATTAAAAATTCACTAGCAATGGTACATTTATAATTTAGGGTTAATAGTGTTTTACTACCTGTAATATAGGCTATTTATGGTTTTTCATCATGTATTTTTTATTTTTTTTAGTTTTCATCCTTATAATTTGAAGATTTCTGGTTTTGGACCTTATGAATTTTGACCAAAACTGAGGGTATCACCAGCAAATCATCATATATTATTCTAGATAATTTCAAACAATGATCATCTTCTAGAGTTCTGTTTTCCAGATATCTTATGTTGAATGAGAGTCAAAAGAAAGAATGTCACACAAGATGAAAATCGTATAGATAGTAAAATGTTACCCATTTTTCAAATTTCAATACTAACAAAAGGTATTCACCAATACTAAAAAAAGGTTTTCACAATGACATAATTTGACAATTGCAGAAATCATGAATGTTGCTTTGATCAGATCGAAAGGGTTTAACTTTAGCTCCACTACATCGAGCCAAGCACGCAACTTTTCCGAATGCAATGCCTTGTGATTTAATCTTATCCAAAGGCTCACATAAGTCCAACATCGAATCATTGAACCATCTCCGCGAACTTGTTAATTATCAACAGTTAGACACATGTTAGTATACCAAAGATAATTATGTCTGAAGAGCTTCAGTGAAGATTTCCTTGCCTTCCGGCAAAGCGAACTCACTTGAGGGCGGAGTAAGGGTTCTCCGGTATAGACTTGCGCTTGCCATTGCCATTGCCATGCATAAACTCTGATCGATACCCTCACTTTTACTGCTTTTGAATTTGTGTTGTCGTTGGTCAACTTTCGTGCCTTTTCCTAATATACTAGTGTGTTAACCCTAACGTGAGTGACAAACTATATATTTTTTGTCTTTAAAAATATATTATTTTTGCCGTTTCAATTTTTATTAAAAATTAGTTGTCTCATGTTTTTTTACATTTATCGATGAGTATCATTTGCAGTAGTAACACACTACATAATCGTCATTCTCCACAACATTGGGAAATTAATTTTAACCATTAGAGCTTCTAAACATGGCCAATCAACATAAACATACGCCTTTTCAAATTCAACCATAAGTAGAATCAAATCCTTTTTTTACTTTCTCAATTTATCAACCACCTCATTGTTGTATTAATATTATTAGGGATCATAATAGGATTTAAAAATTTAAGGAGTATAATTGCTCTATTTTTTTCTTGCTTCCAAGTTTAAGTGCTCTTTTTTTAGGCAAAAAGTATAATTGATCATTTGGTCACACTGAAATAAAATGAATAAAAAATTAAGTGATTAATGAACTCAAGTAAATGACGAATTATTCAGAAGAACTCGAGTTTGATTTATAAATGAAACAATTTTTTGGTTAGACTTTATTCACTTTTCGACCGAACTTCAGTTTACTATGACTCATTTTCGGTTAAAAATCGCAGGGTTAAAATAATTAAATAATAAAAGGAATAAATGTGCAACTAAGCTAATTCATTTCATAGCAGTACTATAATATAAGTAATAAATGCTATAAAAGTTTCTTTAAAAAAAATGCTATGAAATTTTTTATTTTTTTGGTAATAATGATATGAAAGTTTTACCAAATAAAATTCCCGAACATTGTTGAAAAAGTGCTTATCACATAGTATGACGATGGATGTTTCTACTCAGAATGTTCTTATATAGTTAAAAAAAAAATCTCGTGGGATTTGATTTATCAAAGGAAAAATAATTACGTGTTTTGTTTTTTGAGGAAAAAATAATTATGTGCTTATCACATAGCAACCGATGAATGAGAGTTAATAATAATCTAAATCTTCCTTCAAAAAAAGAAAAAAAATCTAAATCTACAATTCATTCCATGTACTATAATTTGAGTTCTTATCGTTTTTATTTCTAGGTAAGAATTTTGAGTTCTTATCCCTTCACGCCATCTCATAATAATCTAAATCTACAATGTCATCCACAATCACAACCCACAAGCTACAAAGTATAATAATACTACTTTAATAAATATCTATGGTTAATTAGCTTTCTCTACGATGAATTGTTTGAAGGAATATAGTTCGATTTTTAAATGAAAGAGTTGTAGATCCGACCTTACTTGTTACGATTTGATGGTGTTCGAAGTTCGAACCCCGGACCTTGTATATATATTATGCATAATTATTATTAATTACTAGACCCCTTCATTTAAAAACCTGAAGGTTAAAAAAAGACAAAATATTACTTTTCTTTATATTTGAATTGTATAAATTGATTTAATGACTTCATTAGTTGAATTTATCTCTTATGGGACTATTTAAAAGAGTATACACAATAATTTATTTCCATAAAAAACAAATTATTCGTGGAAAAGGTTATGCATGATAAGAAATTTGTCTAAAATTATTATTAATTTTTTTTTTTAGGGAAAATTATTATTATTATTATTATTATTTTTATTTCTTTCACAAAAAAGACTGGTAATTTAATCCAATTTATTTTCCATATGTGGAAATTCTGAATCTCTATATTCTCCCCTTCCTCTTTTCTAGACTTTTGTGTGCCAATAAATTGGGGCAGCTCTCTTAATTCAATACTTCATTTCTTAGCTACTTTAACAAAGTAGAGCATTCTTTTCACTTCATTTCTTTTCTTCATCCTTATTCTTTGTTGGTGATATGGCTGATCATTCATCAAGCAATGGAAACTATGAAATGTTTTTGAATGTAAATGGTGATGCCTCCCAAAATTGTGACGACTCATGCATCCAAGACTATGTGCCCCTTTTGCAGAAGGTGTGTATCTTCTAAACCACTCTACACATAACTTATTTTGTTGATAATAACTATAAATATGAATTTAGTCTCTAAAATATCATCTTTAAATTTATTTTTAAAGTAAACAAATTTCGTCGTTTTAGTCTCTAAAGTATATAAAAGTTTATTATATTAATTCCTAATATTTTAATAACAAAGATTAAAGAGACGAATTTTAAATATTTAAAAATATTTATTGTTTTTTTATATGCTTTAAAGATTTAATTAGAGATTAAATTAATGATTTATCCCGATATATATTAAATTAAAATTGAATCGAAATGTTAAACTAAAATGGTTTGATTTGTATTATGTTAAATGTAGTTGGTAGCAGAGGTGGTGAGGACGTATTTCTTGATATTTGCAGGGTGTGCTGCTGTTGTGGTGAACCTTGACAACGAAAAAGTGGTAACACATCCTGGGATCTCAATTGTTTGGGGCCTCACTGTTATGGTTTTGGTTTACTCTGTTGGTCACATCTCTGGTGCTCATTTCAATCCTGATGTAACCATTGCTCATGCTTCAACCAAAAGGTTCCCCATTAAACAGGTGAGCCGTGTTCTAAAACTATACTTCGTCGTGTCCTATTTATATGAAAAAGCTTGGATAACAAAAATTCATGTATTTGATTGAAAATATGGACTAGCTATACATGAACTTTTACGGACCCAACTTTGGAGCAGATAAGTTTTTTATTTTGAAAACAATGCTACGCGTGACTATGGTGGTGCACATTTATTCAATAATTTCTTAGATGATGTGGTACATGAAAAATAGTTATTACACTTGAATTTTCTTGAAAATTACTCGTGTTAGCTCCTTAAGAATTATTAAAATTGTAAATTTTAAAAATATGATTTATTTTTATTTTTTTTGACGTTTGATAGGATTGATTTTACTTATATAAAAAAAAAGCCAAACCATGCTCTATTTGTGTCATTTTCCGTTTATGTATACAACCGTTTTTGCATTCATAATATGGTTGAGTTGACCTTCAATTGAAATTTCTCTTCCTAAAGTTTTTCCTTTGCGTTTAAATTTTTGCATATTATCCAAATAGTGTACTTAATTATACTAATTTGTCTAAAAAAATTGTTGAGTTTTTCTTGAATCTATAATCTTGCAGGTACCGGCTTATATAATATCACAAGTTCTTGGATCAACCCTTGCAAGTGGAACACTTAGGCTTATATTCAATGGCAAGGAAAACCATTTTTCAGGAACAGTTCCAGCTGGTTCTGATCTCCAGGCATTTGTGGTTGAATTCATAATCACTTTTTATCTTATGTTCGTCATTTCTGGAGTGGCCACCGATGATAGAGCGGTAAATCTCCTTTTCCCTTGTATATAAACAATACTCTATGGTATTAGGAAGTGTTGAAAATTGTATATTCAACTTTTCAAAAATAAATATTTTTGTTATTTTAAATGAATTTTTTTTACTTTCTTATTTTCTTAACTAGTTGACATGAAAAGTTGTATATTCAACTTTTCAAAAATAAAAAAATTGTTATTTTCAATAAAAAACAATTTGTTTTCTTATTTTCTTAACTAGTTAGCACGACTCTTAAAATATGTATAAATTGCAAATATGTCACAAGTGGACATGGATAACAAATTCTACATTTCAATGTCCTTTAATCTTCAACACTATTGTATAGATTTTATTATTGGGTTTTTCTACCATGTGCAAATTTGGTGAGTTAGACAAACCCTTATTTTATTTGTCAATACCACAATATGGTGAGTTAGCTGGACTTGCAGTTGGATCTATTGTGCTTCTAAATGTTATGTTTGCCAGGTATGAACCTAACTATAATTCAAACCTTAAACTAAATATATTGAAAAATGCTAGAAACACTCTCTTTAACAATCAATCTCCTATTGAAGGAACTCATGTGGATCACACAAATTTATGTGAAATCCACTTTCAAAGGAGACTCATAAGTTTCACTCAATAAAAGTGTGAATGTTTGAGAGAACGTTCGAAAAAAAGTGCCCACATCACTCCTCACATATATTTAGTGGACACTTTTACGCCTAAAGTTCTTCAATACAGATTACAACCATGTCGTCACACCTTTAAAAATTGATCAAGGTCAAACTTTTTTTAGATAAACAATAATATACTCTTTCCGGTTGAGTATAAGAAAAAGGTCAGATAAAGTAAATGTATCCAGAAACATCAATTTTATTTGATTTTTTTTCATCTAATAAGGGGTACTCAATTCCAATACAAAGACAATAGACTATTCGTTTGGTCAAATTACTTAGAACTTAGTTATACATGTAATCTTATATGTTTGATAACAGGCCAATTACTGGAGCATCAATGAATCCTGCAAGGAGTTTAGGACCTGCTATTGTTCATAAAGAGTATAGAGGAATATGGATATATTTGGTATCAACAACTCTTGGTGCCATAGCTGGTACATGGGCATATACTTTCATCCGGTACACAAACAAGCCAGTACGTGAAATTAGTAAGAGTGCCTCTTTCCTTAAAGGAGTAGGAAATGGTGGTGCTAAGTGATTTATCAAGGATTGCACGAGGCTTTACATATCTTCATTTTCAATTTTTGAAGATCATTATTTGTTTAAGTTTTAAGTTAAGCAGAGTATCTCTAGTTAATTTAGATTGGCAAATAACTATGTCGTATACGTAACTAGAGGAAATGGTAACATTTATTTATCTACTCATCTACCATGATATTTACTTTTTGTTACAATAGAAGTTTTATGCAAGATCGATTTTTTCACCAAATGATACGGCCAAATCACCCAAATTACCCATTTATGTATGCAAGAAGTTTACATGTGTCTCGTTCTTCATATATACTCTTGCTCGATTAAATATGTCAAAGAGGACATCCCTAACAATATCATGCTTGTATTTGAAGTATGGAAGCTCCTTACAATGAGTTGTGTGCTATTGAATGTACCCAAACACACCTTACGGCAAACAGAGTAAACCTTATCACTAAGGTGACAAGGGGCGATGCATGATGATATTTTGTCAATATAAAAAGGATTAGAAATTGTTTCTCCTTTTGCCTCAAGTTTTTTGTTTAAACAGAAGAGAGATCCATAGTAAGTTGATTCAAACACACACTAAAATTACAATGCTATAAAAAATAAATTTTACGATAGGGTAGCAAAATCTTCATTGTGAGATGTCATACGGTGGCACAATGGTTTGGAGGTGCAGTGGCAACTGCAGAGTTGTGGAGATGTGCAACAGTTGTTGTAGATGCCGCACCATAAAGCAATTGTAGGTGATCCATGATCGGTATATGTGTTTGAATCTTTTGGTCATAAGCAAATGAGGATAGACTTGCTAACTTACTCCATCATGTTTTTTGGTAGGAATAAATTAACATTATATATTATGTACAATTAGGATTATATATTATGGTTTAGATGCATCGTTTAGGGGTAATCCTAGTTAAATGAGCTCCCCTTCTATATGCAAAGGGAGGGATAAGTCGGAAACCACTTGACGACCTAATTACATCCATCCTTATCCAAAGTATGTTATTGATGATGACAAGTTATGGCAATTAGGTAAACTTTTTGTAGTCTAAAAAAAACAACCTTGTCAAGTAGGTATAAACCTTCAAGGTGCTTCACCCTTGATGGCTTAGACAAAAATCTTAAGTTGAAGAACAAATTATATGCTTAAATAAAGAAAAATAAGAATAAGGAACATTCAAACAGGGAATAACTTACCGATAGAATTTATCATGCTTAACATACCGACATGATTAAAAACAGTTTTGCGATTCTAGAAACATCTAAAGATTTTATTTAATTATAGATTAAACTACAGCAAGAGTCATTTAAGTTATTTAATTGCAATTAATTGGTCCTTTAAGTGTTTTTCGTATCACTTAGGTTCTTAAGTTATTTAATTGTAACAAGTTGTTCCTTTAAGTTATTTAGCCGTAACAATTTGGAGGATTTTAGATCTTAAAAATGTAAGTTATTTGGGGCCTAAAAGTTTCAGTTAAATAACCCAAAGGACCTAAATGTTACAAAAAATACTTAAAGGAATAGCTTGTTACAATTAATTAACTTAAAAGACCTAAATGGTACGAAAAAAACTTAAAAATCAATTTATTACAATTAAATAACTTTAAAAACACCTGACCAAAAAAAAAAACTTAAAAAACATTCAACAAAAAATATAGGGTTAATAGGTCTTTACCCCCTGTAATATATGTCATTTTTGGTTTGCCCCTGTAAAAAAATTGTTTTGATTTAACCCCCTAATAGGCCAAACAAAAACCAATTTTTTTTTTCAAGAAATTTTCGTTTTTGTTTGGCCTATTAGGGGAGTAAATCAAAACAAAAATATTTTACAGGGGTAAATCAAAAAAAAATTACAGGGGAAAAGCCAGAAATGACCTATATTACAGGGGTAAAGACCTATTAACCCAAAAATATATTATTCACAAAAAAAAAAAAACTAAAAAAACCTCCTATGTATTTTAGCATTAATTATATAATACAGAGTTTTATATGCTCACTATGATTGGAGACGGTGTTTCTAGGTAGCATTGTAAATTGAAAGTCTAAGGAGTTTCTCTTACCGTCATGTAATTGAGCGGTATATAGACCCCTTTAAACGTCTAAAATAGGGTTTATATTTGATTTTATAAGAATTTTAAAAGGCGTAAACATTTTCCACTTTTAAGACGTTCTAACAAAATTTCTTTTTTGACCAAAAAAAAAAGTTCTTTTACATCATTCTGCTTTCAAATAGTTTTTTTCCCCCTAAAAAAAGTTTGTTTTTTCTCTCCTTATAAAAAATTGTTTTTCTTTTTCTTAAAATCCTAATTTAAGTTTAGGCGTTACACATGTGCTATAAATAGCTTTATGCTATCTAAGTCAAGTCAAATTTTATCAAGTACCCATAAATTATTTAAAGGTTAATAATAATGATCTGCCTTCAATCTCCGTTTTGCCATCTCATTTTTTCCTATTAAGAACATACTCTATCAACCATATCATCAAAGTAACCGTTTGTTTCCGCAACAACACAACTCACGAACATGCGTTGAACTGATGCTACTAAGTGGACATTTGATATTAAGGTGAATCTATGACTTAAGATAAGCTACAAAGTGTAGCTTTTAAAAAAAAAAACCAAGTTGGATCTTCGTGATTGTGATGCACCCATCATAATACTAAACATTGATTAATTGGAGCTTCAAAAAAATTATGTTGGTTTTGCTCTAGGATGCGAGAAACATAAAAGAAGGTGTTCCAAACACTATCATAAAATAAAAGTCTTGTTAACGAGTGTACCCGAAATATTCTTTAAGGATTCTAAAAGAAAAAATTATTACATACAAGAGTCAAATATTATAATTTTCAATGCATTGATTATGTGGTGGTCGGAGTTTGAACCCCGGACCTTGCATATATTATACATTGTCCCTACCAACTGAGCTAAACTCACGAGGATAAAATTACACAAATTTATAAAAATATTTAAAGGTCTCATTAACATTTCCTTTAAAATAATATACTGCACCAAAAAATAAGTTAAGTCGCGTTCAAAATTAAGTTGGACAAGCTTTCAATGCTTCTGTTATTTTATAGCTGTTGAGCTCTTTTTTTTGGAGAAAAGTTTCTGTAGTGTTGATATATACATAAGATGAAATTTTATCTAATAAAAGTTATGTTCCCACGTCATGTATCCAAAAATAAATACACACACGTAAGCCAACAAAATGTTGTTTAGTCCAATATCTAATATGTTCTGTACTTTCCAGTTTAAGACATTTTTGGTTTTCCATAAATTGGTGTTGTGCTCCCTCGATTCTTCATTCACTACTATATTCTTTGATATAATCGATTTCTTATCTTTATCCTCACATATTCATTCATTGTTAAACATGGGCTATAGGAATGGAAATCTTGATGTGGTTATGAATGTAAACGATGATGCTACCAAAAAATGTGACGACACAAGCATTGATGATCATGTTCCTCTTTTGCAAAAGGTGATTTTGTTTATCTTTCAATAAATTAATTGTTGTTTATTGTTAATTAATTAGATCTTCTGACTAAAACATTGATGTGTTGCGTTGATTGTTGAGTATAGTTGGTAGCAGAAGTGGTGGGAACATTCTTCTTGATATTTGCTGGATGTGGTTCTGTGATGGTGAACCTTAACAATGATAATGTGGTGACACTTCCTGGAATTGCAATTGTTTGGGGACTTGTTGTTATGGTATTAGTTTATTCTATTGGTCATATCTCTGGTGCCCATTTCAATCCCGCTGTCACCATTGCTCACACTACCACCGGAAGGTTTCCATTGAAGCAGGTAAATTACAAAACACAAGCACTATAATTCATATTAAGATAAACATAATTTTCTCTCTTAAGTTATTTGATTGGAGGTGGTTGAAACGGCAGAGGTACCTGCAAAAGACACATCGGCGCTCAAGTCAGTATGAGCACTAGGAGTTTAAAGTTTTGGGGTTAGAAGAACGTACCTAGGAGGACACGAGAAGTCCTCTTATATAAATGCTTAGAGTAATAGTTGGAGAGCTGTTGGTCGACAGTTACAGATGGCGGTGTTTGTAACCTTCTAACATTGCACCTTTATTGCACGCGAGGAGGCGTTACAGACTTAGGAGAGATGAACGTTTGCTCGATGTAGTAACAAAATGGGTGGTGTGAAGAATATGGACCAAAGCAAGTTTCAACCTATGTGAAGAAGAAGGAAATAGTTGGTAGGCCGTTATTTGGGCCTATGTTCGAAGCATTAGATGGCGATGACAACCATTTGTGCGGTCTAGAATATTATTAATTTTTATTCAATTTTTTTTGTAGGTACCAGCTTATATAATTGCTCAGGTCGTTGGCTCAACACTTGCAAGTGGAGCTCTCAAACTTATATTCAGTGGCAAGGAAAATCAATTTGCAGGAACACTTCCAGCTGGTTCTGACCTTCAAGCTTTTGTGGTTGAATTTATCATCACTTTCTACCTTATGTTCGTCATTTCTGGAGTTGCCACTGATAATAGAGCGGTAATCTTTTTAAAAAAAGAATGCTTGGTTGATAATATTAATTGATAATTATATTTCTATTGATTATTTTGATTAAGATAAAGTTGTGACTCAAGTTAATTGACTATTTCTTTCAACAACAATAAAAAGTTCATTGACTAGATGTATAAACATATTTATAATGTTAAAATCACTTCAATAAATGTTAACTTTAAATCAGTCCTGAGGCCCATTCTATAATTAATTATTGAAATATCATTTAACTTTTGTCTAATAGTATTTGTTTATTCATTTTATTTATTGCTTCAGATTGGTGAATTGGCTGGACTTGCAGTTGGATCTACAGTCATGCTAAATGTGTTGTTTGCGGGGTATAGATCTCAAAACCTTACCAAATATTATATCATAAAATGCATGCTTTGCACCAAGAGTATACATTTTTATTTAATAGAGTTAATATGTTACATGTTTTAGTGAGAAAGGTTAAAATTAAATCTTACTTTTGAGTGAAAATATATTTGACAGACCCATCACAGGAGCATCAATGAATCCAGCAAGAAGCTTAGGGCCTGCTATTGTGCACCATCAATATAGAGGAATATGGATATATATTGTGTCACCAATTCTTGGAGCTTTGGCTGGTACATGGGCATACACTTTCCTCAGAATCACTAACAAGCCAGTACGTGAGCTCACCAAGAGTTCTTCATTCCTCAAAGGTTCAGGAAGCAAGGGAGCTGAGTGATTATAAATGAAAGCAAATTCAATTTTTTTTTTTAAATATCACCTTGTATTGGGGTCCAAGTGTACAAGATAGAATCACTAATTTAGTGTGACAAATGACCCTGTTGTACAACTAAAGGAAATACCAATTACAGTTCCTTCTTATTTTTGTCTCAACCGTGATATTTGTTTTCAATTAAAGTGTAGTTGTTATGTAACACAAACACGGACATTGCCATGTTGACATCGATAATGATTTAAGAAAGTGTTTGAGTTGTATCATTGCCGGACACCAATGTCCATCTAATACTGAGACACGTCTTGAAGAGTGTTCGTCCTTCATAGGATGTTATATTAAAATTTAAATTTGCCATCTTATAAAACGAAAAGTGAAATGAGTCAATTGTTTTGAGACAATTTTTTTTTCACAAATGAATCATTTATTATGAGACGGATAGAATACGATATAAACACATGAAGATCCCTTGAAACAATATCATGAATGAAAAGAAAAGAGAAAAGGGGATTGGTTAGAAATGGCATAAGATTAATCAAACCTGGAGAATCCGGGATTATACGTTTTTGGGGGGGGGGGGGGTGGTGAAAGTGATTGGACCTTAGTTTATCTCAAGCTCAAAATCCAAAAATTGATGGTTTCCCTCCTAAATTTCAAATGAAGGTTTCCAATTGGTTGGTTATTGTGGAAAGCTATTTTAGGTTAAAATTTTGTTGTTTACTGAATGGTCGATTATTAGGTGGAATGCTTTAAAATGTGACACATGTAATTAATTTTATTAAAAATGAGTAACAATTTGTAGGTTAATGATAATGATAATGATGAAAATAATATTAATTAGAGTATATATGAGTCAATTATTTTGGGACCATCTTTTTTTACAAATGTGTCACTTATTATGAGACAGAGAGAGTACGATATAAACACACGAAGATTTCTTGAAATAATATCATGAATGAAAAGAAAAGAGAAAAAAGGGATTGGTTAAAAATATCATAAGATAAATCAAATTTGTAGAATCCAATGATATACCATAAGCGATTTTACATTTTCGAGAAGGAGGGGGAGTGATAAGAGATTATACGTAGAGAGAGCAATATGTGTGAGTTTTGAATTTTGAAATTTAGAGAGAAGTTGGGTCAAGGTTTTATTTGTTGACTAATAAAAATGATTGGGCCTTAGTTTTTCTGAAGCTCAAAATTCAAAAATTGATGTTTTTCCCTCCTAAAATTCAAATGAAGGTTTCCCATTGGTTGGTTATTGTGGAAATCTATTCTAGGTTAAAATTTTGTTGTTTATAGAATGATCGATTATTAGGTGGAATGCTTTAAAACGTGACATGTGTAATTAATTGCCTTAAAAGTAAGTAGCAATTGTGTAGTATAATGGTGGCCCTGAGCAATTAATTAAGATTATTAAGATTAAGACAATGTAAGTAACAATTGTGCGGTATAATAATGCTCATCTTCCAACAATGTAAAATGCAATCCATGCATGCTATTCTTTCCATGTGTACAAAATTACTTTATACAATTTCAATTCCTTACACAAAGGCAAAACTATAGTTTGTTTATGACATGTTCAACATCATCACTACAACATAGGGATGTTGTATTGAAACCAAATTCAATACATAGCCGATGCTAAAATCGGGTCGACTGTAATTTTATTTGAAGAACCCGTTACATTAGCTAAAACCAAGAGAATCATCAGTTAGAAGGAGCACCATTATCAGTCATGAGAAAGTGAAGTTGCTGTCGCAAGAACAAAACCTGGATCACGAATAACCGGTTGGTAAGTATCACCACCAACATATGATATGTTTGCAACTTTAAATTGAACTTTGTTGCCAAATAAACTTTATATTAGTCAATGGTAACATTAAATCAGCCTCAAGCCTTACCCCAATTGACAGGTTGGATAGGATCAACTAACTTCATTTTAATCAAAAATTAACTTTTCACTAAAATCATGTAGAGTAACTTTTTAAAGGTAATTTTGGAATAAACCCTACATTAAAAAAATAATGTGAGGTAATCCATTATCCATGAATTCTTTTCTAGTTGTAGCATTAACAGTAGAAAATAGAGTAAGTACCCTTGGAGTATTCTCGGCCATATGTATCAATGAAATGGTAAATGACCTTTCCATTTTCAGTCTCAACTAATGTTAGAGAGTTATATTAGACTTAAATGAATAATTTAGCTATGTAGTTTAAGAGTAAAATTATATTAGTTTGTATTTCCTTTGAATGGTTTTTAGTTGGGCCTCTAAGTTAGGTCTTTACTCTTAAGGCCCATTAGGGTTAGTATCATTATCATTCCTATATATAGTGTCTTTGACACACTGCAAATCAATCAAATGAATCAAAATGTTATCTTATTTTCTTTAGTTTATTTGTCTTTATTGTTTTTATTGTTATTTTCTTTAATTTCTAGCAAAGTAGTTCTAGCTTCCTAACAACTAAATTATGAACAATTCCAGCATTTGTCAATTTCAAGGGGCTCAATTTCAGATTGGAAAATTAAGTGAAGTTTATGTTTTTAAAATTTGAGGAACTAAAAATGTACGGTTAAGCTCAGCACATTACCTCTTCCGAAAGTAAGGGAGGGAGATCTTCGATTGTTAGAAGGCTCCCAACTCCCACACGCAGTTTTTCTTCTTTGATGCCTGACCATGTATGCAAAGGCAAGGCAAATAAAAGTATGGTTAAGACATCTGCAGTAGATGAGTGCATTCCAATGCATTGACCTTCATTACAGAGACACAAGCTACTCGGCTTCATTTGACACAAAGGGACCAACACATCAACTCCTTGTTCACTACTGCCTCCAGTTGTAACAGTTCCGGAAATCAATGCTACTGGATTTTCACTATTAACATTGAGATGTTTTATATCTATTTGACTACAGCATTTTCCACTCGACAAATGACAACCAGTCAAGAGATCTGCCCCTTGGCAGCAAACAACTGCAGCAAGTGCTGATAACTTATCTTTGTTGCCAAGTCTTGCAGTGGTATCACAGCAAGACCTATCTGAATCCAACCACCTGGTCACGTAATTGAAGAGTGCAGTTGAACGAATTTGTTCCAGTACGTATGCCTGAAATTTTGAAGCTGCCATACGTTATGAATTATGATTGTTTATTTTAAGGATATTCTTCAATAAGAGAAGTCTTTGGTTATGCAAATGACATGTTTATCAAATTCAAGAGTGAAATTATTTTTCCCCAAATGGAAAAGCAAGTAGTTTCAAAACCTTAATTGCTAGCCTTCCTTTTTCCTCTTCACTCAGTGTGAGATTCCCATCTTCTTGCCTGCGAACCTCGGCAATCCATGTGATAAACTCTCTCAATTCACTAGGAGGAGATTTAAATACAACAGAGAGTACTTCCTGAATGTCTTTTAGATCCTCTGATTTTAGAAGAAGAGGAACATCTTCAGTTAGAAATTTGGCAACACTACTCCAACCTTCATGTCTACAACTCTGCAGATAATCACAAAGTAAGAATTTATAGTAGTCTACAAGGGAAAATGATTTGCTTGAAGCATAAACAACACAAACAATGAAAATGTAAAAGTTTCTGTTGACTGAGAATAGTCTAATGGTTCAAACATCACATCAAAGTTCCTACAAGGGGGGAAAAGAGATAGCAAAGGGCAGGATCCCTGAACTCCCAATGGCACTCCATAACTTTAACATGATGCATGGATGGCTAAGAATCTTCATTGACCAACATAATTTCTGGAAAAGAGACTAATTTTCCATCTCGTGTTAAGTGTCTTTGAAGGTGGTTAGGCACACTTGTTAAGAAAATCATTGAGTGTGCGAATTTCTATGATAAAATGTGTTTCATTCACTTAACTACCACTTGTTAATATAGTAGTTGGTGGAGTAGTTAAATGTGTTGGGATACAGTGACAAGTAACAATTCCAAACATCACACTTAATATGAGATGGAAGAGTATATTCTATCTGAATTTACCACAATAATTTTACAGTGAAACAGATTGTTTTCCCTTCTATTAAAAATTCATGAAATTAGATAATTTATCTTTGTTCTCCAATGGTTTGATATAGAATCAACCAGCAGTAGCGTACTGCGTACCACTGTATAAAGTATTGATGGTGCCCTGTTAAGCCTTGAAATAATCATGTACCTGAAATACCAATGACCAAATATAAATGGAGTGAAACAAAGATTAGTTGCACAAGCTTTAAATTAAAAACTCACAAAATTTCATTAAATTGTAACCTTCCAATTCCAGCAATTAGCAGACGTTAATTATATTACTAATACATTCAAATAGTATAATTTTTAAATATTTCACTTCCACCCTTTTCCGTCACAAGTTAAGTTCTACAACACGACTAATGAAACTTGTTGCCCTCCTAAACAGCAGTGTTTAGTTTTACTAAAAGGAATCACGCAACAATTTGATAGAAACAGCAGTAAAAGTTGCATTATATTGACAAAATTGCAGGTGACACTACTAGCACTAACCATTATGCTTGAATTATGAATGGACAAGAACTTACCCCCTGTGTTGTCCAGTTGCTTGATCAATGGTATTCATGGCATTCCAAAGATATGTAACAGGAACCCAGTGAGGAGGATATTTGAATCGAGCAACATCCAATATAAGGGCCATATCCCTTTCAGCATGATATCCTCCAAGCGGTGAAAAATGTCCAATTCCAGTCTGTCACCCAACAACATGACAAATTTGCATCATTTCTATAACTGTGTCTATGTATATCATCGTTTACGTAAAATAACATAGTCGCTTTACAATTCCGATACATTATTAATGATTTTTTTTCTTATCATACCATTTACAATTCATTACTCTTTCTTCTTTTGATTCTTTTAATATCTTTTTCTCATATCATTGATAAGGGATACTTTTGTAAAATCATTTATAACTTCTCTTTCCAATACAAAATTAACTATATTTCTTAATACGCGTAAAAATGTCAAAACAACTTATGTTAAGATACGGAGGACATAAGGCATTTGCCACACCTGATTGAGAGGAGTCCTATGATAAGACACAATGACATGACAATCCTCAGAAGAAGAACATGAAATTAGACGATAACAGAAATCATCAATGTTGCTTTGATCGGATCGAAAGGGTACAACTTTAGCTCCACTACATCGAGCCAAACACGCAACTTTTCCGAATGTAATGCCTTGTGATTTAATCTTATCCAAAGGCTCACAACAGTCCAACATTGAATCATCAAACCATCTCCAAGGACCTGTTAGTATACCAATTCTCATTTGTTTTAGATCTGGCTTCTCTAACCAATTCACTTGAAATGGTAAATAAAGTAAATACCTTTCCATTTTCTACCGGGATCAATAGAAAGAGCATTAAGAACAACAGAAAGAGTGGCTAAACCTAAACCACAGAAAGCAGGATCAGATTGAGTCTGATAGTAAGAAATCAATTTGAAGAAACCATTCATTGTTCCATTTTCAAAATAACTGACATATTTTACTTTTTAATATAATATTAATTATTTTTTTTCTAATTAATATTATTTTTATCACTTCCAATACAATCAACGTGTGTTCACATATTATAGTAGATGTGTAGAATGAACATTGTCCAAAGAAATTGAGGGATTTGTTGGAGTTAAGTTTGCATCAATCACATTAACCAACCGATTGCTGATAGAAATGAGTTTTATCATATTAATAAGTTTAATTAGTTGGTATCTTAGCTTATGAATGTAGGAAAAAATATTAAATATGAAGAGCAAGCATTGCTTTTGTTAACCACTTGTGCAATCAATGTTAGCAGAAAAGTGTACATTGCATATAGACGAGGTGGTAAATGTTAAGAGTCTCACATTGGATAGGTGATGGTTTGACAATGTGTTTATAAGTGGGGGACAATCATCACCTCACAAGCCAGTTCTGTGGGGTTGTATTAGACTCAACCACGATTTCTAAAATGGTATTAGAGTCTCTCCAAGATCCATTGGGTCACCTGCTACCAGGTTTCCGCTATCGGGTCACCCACCATTTATGTCCACGAACCAAGCCTAATAATGTTGGTCATGAGGGGGTGTGTTAAGAGTTCCACATCAGATAAGTGATGGCCTGACAATGTGTTTATATGTGGGGGCAATCATCACCCCACAATGTGTTTCCAACCACGATTTTTAAGAGAAAGATCATTGAAGGAGAGTCAACAAGTGATAGATGTTGATAAATCTTAGAAGACAATCAACATGGTAGAAGATTTCAACAAATAGATACAAGTACAACGGAGTGTCATTACTTTGAAGAGTTTTGTCACATGCAAGTTAAATATCCAAAATTTGTAGAGAATTTATGAAACATTAAGGAGATGACGGAAATGTTGAAGTGTGCTCCTTCTATAAATCTGGGTTGTTATAAAGATGAAGTTGATAATAAAATGAAGAAATGTGAGACTTTGGATAAATGGCTGATATGTTTTGTCAAAGTGAGTACTCATCAAATTACCACATTGAGTAGTTTGAAGAAAAAAGAGGTAGAGAATTATTATAAATATGTTGATGTATATTGAATTTTCTTCACCACAACATCTCTAAAGAGAGGTTTCTTGAGAGGAGTTTGCAATTTTGTCCTTATAAAAATTTCAATTGTGTGAGAGTCTTAAAGAGTTTGCAATTTTCTTTTTATAAAATTCGTACATTGAGTAATAAATTTTATTTAAGATTTTTTTCTTCTTGCGTGGGGATTTTTTTTGGTTGCTTTCCCACCAAGATTGTTCTATAACAAATGTTATTTAAGACATGGTATCAGAGTCGTGGTTCGACGAAGGTTCGAGCAGCTCTTTGTATGGAAAGTCTTCTCCAATCAAGTTTCTTGACCAAAGTTGTAAAAAAAAAGAGTGGTAAGGTGGGACACATGATATAGCGGCACTATAACACTATTGCGTAGCGAAATTTGAAAAAATAAAAAATAAATAAATAATCACTTTAGGGCCCTAAAGTGATTAGTTAGTTATTTATTTGAACAAATTGTTATTGTTCCGAGATACACTATTCAGTACAATTTTGTGAAATATAGCGGCACTATAACACTATTGCGTAGCAAAATTTGAACAAACAACTATTTTTTCGTGATCTGCATTTGACAACACTGGTTGTCATATGAAATAGTAGAAATTCATGTAGTCATATATTTCCTTTTAGGTATGTTAGGTGGGAAAGTAGTGAAATGTGAATGCTTGATTTTATGATTTTCCATTCATTTGAGGATAATATGTGCAGAAAGAGTAATTCTGGATGCTTATTTTTACTGTTATTGGTGTTAGGATAATCATTTGAAGAGCGGTGAATTTCGTGCTGATGTGTGGTGTTAGAACTTGAATTCGTTCGCCAAAGCTGTTTGATAAAAATGGCTTTTGAGCCGTTGGTTTGGTATTGTAAACCGGTTGAAAATGGAGTGTGGACAAGAACAGTTCAGAATGCCTTTGGCGCTTACACTCCTTGTGCAGTCGACTCTTTGGTCATTGGTGTTTCTCATTTGCTGATTCTAGGCTTGTGCATCTACCGTATATGGTTGATTAAGAAGGATTTCACAGTAAAGTGGTTTCGTTTAAGGTCAAATATCAACAATTATGTTTTGGGGGTTTTGGCTGCATATTCTGTGGCAGAGCCTTTATACAGATTGGTCATGCGAGTCTCGGTTTTAAACTTAGATGGGCAGACTCAACTTGCTCCGTTTGAGGTGAGCTATGACTCTGATCATTGTGTGACATGTTTCTATCATTTGATTTCTTTTATTAATGATTCATATAATTGAAATTTGAAAGGGCTATTAATGTTTGCATGACTCTGATCACTGCATGACATATGTTTCTATCATTTGATTACTTTTATTAATGTGATATAATTGAAATTTGAAAGCCCTACAGCTTATCATTTTTGTGCACAGTGCCTTTTATTTCTTCTGGTTAGACCTATTCTGGAAGATGTTGACTGTAATATTTAAAGCTTTAATATCATCTATTGACAGATAGTTTCACTGATTGCTGAGGCTCTTGCTTGGTGCTCTATGCTGATTTTGCTTGCGATTGAAACCAAAGTCTACATCTGTGAATTCCAATGGTTTGTCCGATTTGGTTTGATTTACGCGGCTGTAGGGGGTGCTGTTATGTTCAATTTCATCATATCTGTCCAGGAACTTTATAGCAGGTTTAACCATATCACATTTGTTATGTTATGTGAGATGTTGTATATTGGCTTCAAATTGAATTTGCAGGAAACCTAAAATCGCGGCACGATTTGAGGCACCGTGGCACGATTTTGTTGGCAGGGAGCAAGGATCCATGAGATGGAAAATCGTGGCACGATTTGGGAAATCGTGACACGATTAGGCTA
>Ga0315915_1001634_pt1 | contig 27393 bp, 15 predicted proteins | sample MpolbnodulesMG_FD_207738 | JGI IMG/M metagenome (GOLD analysis project Ga0315915, IMG submission 207738) | Medicago polymorpha root nodule microbial communities from Los Angeles, California, United States - branched nodules | ecosystem: Host-associated > Plants > Roots > Nodule | place: USA... | reverse complement strand
GATTTTTGTTGGATTATGGTTATGGTATGGATTATGAAATTTGAATGGAATATGTTATGTATGGATCTTTAAAAGTTGAATTTTGCAGGTAATTAAAAGTTGAATTTTTCTTTGTACCAAAAAAAAATCAAAAATCCATGGGTACCCGCGGATATCCATGGGTCTCTAAATACCCGTGGATTACCCGTATAGAGATACCCGCACGGATATGGGGACAGGTACGGGTACCATATTTATCCAATGGGGCGGGGACGAATATCATACTACCCGTACCCGCGGATACCCATTGACATCCCTAGTTTTACCGTACACAAGGTGTGAGTTTATTTACCATAGACAAGCCGTCCATAAAAAGGCTAGGGTAGTGGGGAGGCAGAGGCATCTAAGTGGTCAGCCTAGCATTGGGACAGCCGAGGGTGATGTCATTCAAGGGACAAAGGAGGGAGGTTGGGGTGGATTTAAGTGAGGAGTATGTCAATGGGGAGGGTTTAGGGTGGAGAGAGATGGAGTGGCGGGGGTGACAGGGGTGGAGGCTACGAAAATGGGGCGGTTGTGTATCGGCATCCCGTTTTCACATTGTATATATTAGTCGCCCCAGACTGATGGAAAAAGAAAGGATTAAATACGTTTTTAGTTCTTATAAAATATCATCCTATCAAGTTTGGTCTCATACAAAAAATTTCATCTATGTTTAGCCCCTCATTAGTGATTCAATTAATCCAAAATAAAATAGATCCCCCTAAGCTGCACCATTGTTTTTGGGTTTCTGTGGCCTAAGCCTCTTTGCTATGCTGTTTGAGGATAGTGTATTGATCTCATGTTAAGTTCAAAGGAGCTATCTCCTCTAGTTTTAATCATTTGTTGGGGAAATGTGCAATTTCAAGTAGTGTGGTTGAAAAGACACATTAGGGGATTTCCTTATATTGTTACTAATTTTAAGACTAATGGTATTGGTGAGTATTGTTTGGTAGTACATTTTAATCCTTATAATATAAGTTCCTTTTACCATTTTTACATATATTACGAAAAGTAGGTGTTGAGATAAAATTTATTACGCATATCTCAAAAGTAGGTAATGCATTTAGTGTGTCTATTTCGTGTATAAATGTTCCTAAAATATCATTGTGTGTGAATGTGTTTAACTTTGACTTCTCATCTCCAATGACAAATTACTAGTATCAATAAGGATACATTTGAAAAATTAAAATAATTGCATATAGTAATTTGAAATGAGATTTATATTCAGGGACAAAATTGTTTCCAAAGGAAGCTTATATATAGCGATAGAGGTAGTATTGTTTATGAATCTCTTATTTGCATGTCAATGTTGTATTTTAAGGTCAACTTTTCATGACAAAGCTAATATGAGCTTTGTTGCTCATTTTCTGCTGTCATTTCAGTTTCTGGTTGCAATGATTCATACCTCAACAACAGAAACAGTATAGTAGAACCTGAACCCGGTAGATGCCGAAGAACAGACGGTAAGAAGTGGCGATGCAAGAGCGCGGTTCTTCCAGGTCAGAAGTATTGTGCAACTCATATGCATAGAGGTGCTAAAAGGCGTTTTACAAACCTCGAATCTCCTCCTGCCACCACTGTCATTACTACAACTACTGATATTAGTTCAGCTGTTACCATTGCTCGGATGCCCGACCCTTCATCCCCAACTGACATCCAGAAAGCGAATTGTTGGTCTCCGAGCACAAAGCTTTCAATGTCGGTTCAAGAAAGTGCGACCTTTGTTGATTGTAATGATAAAAGTGTTAGCAGCGGTGACACGGATGATACTAGTACCACCATCACTGACACCATGAATGAGTGTAGCTATCTTTCTTTCTAAGTAGTTGTGTTTAAATTCTTGTAACATGTTTGGTGTTTATATATGAATGAACTTTGTTAACCTATCTGTGAACTGAGATCAGTTTTGTGTGTAAATGTGTAATGGTCTGACACATTATCTACATGTGTTCATGAAGAATATATGAATCAAATTTTCTAAGTTGCATTTTAGGTTTTTTGATGTGAAAACCAACCAATGTGCACAGATTTTAGGCCTTTCAAAAGGAAGGAAAATAAAAAAAATCAATGGCTTCGCCCAGGCTCGAACTGGGGACCTTCAGTGTGTTAGACTGACGTGATAACCAACTACACCACGAAACCATCTGTGATATCATTTATACTATTTTGTTATTTAACCATAATACGTAAAGATTAATAGATTAATTCAAGGACGTTTTGTAATTACAGGGACTTTTTGTTAGTTTTTGTTGTACAGGGACGTTTTGTAAATTAATTCAGTCGAATCCAACACTTACAATTTTAAATTTGGCTGGTAAACAATCTTTAAAAAAAAAAATTGGCTTGTAAACAAGTCTAACAATTTTATTCTTTTTAAATTATTCTAGATTTTTCCGTATCGTTCCAATTTTAAAGGATGAAGGGACAAAAATTATTAGACATGCTACTTAAAAGTCACCTTGAACTCTAAATCTCTAATTGCTAATTTTTGATTTAGACTCACAGGATATATATTGATTTTAACTCTCCAAGTCATACCGGTGAACCTATATAAGCACCCAAGTTTTTTAAAACTCGTTTTTTTTACAAGACTTGAACATAAAAAAACCTTTGATGAATTATCGTGTTTTCATTCCTCAGTCGTTGATTCATATCATTGTTTGTATCATCACGTTGTTTTGAATGTTTATTTGTTCATTCTCATCGATGTTTTTATTTGTATCATATTTAACTCGTACGCTTCCTGACTTATAATAAGGAGCAATTTTACTAGCTAATTACTACTAGTTTTTGTTTCTAGCTTAGTCGAAATGACAAATAAACACCATACAAACACACTCAAATAGCAACACCAGGATTCAAATCCCTGAATTGGCGTCCCTTGTCGCTGAAATGCCCAAAGTGGAGGACCTAGTACTACTAGTTTTAATCTCTGTAAATTTGAATTTCTGCAGTAATAATGTATTACTTAATTTAAAAAAATTACAAGTGTTTTAAAACTCGGACTGACCCGGCCGGTCGGACTGCGAACCGGAGGGTGCAACGGTTCGGGCAGGCTACTGAACAAAATATGCAATTAACCTGTGTGACCCATCCGGGTCAGTGGACGGACCGCTGAAGCAGTTTAACCCACCCGACCCATTTTTCTATTTTTTTTTCTTCATAAAAAGGCACGACATATATAAAGACAAAAAACTCGTACTCCCAACCCAAATGTCATTTTCAACCGCCATTCTCCTCTCTCATCTCAACCGATGAAGATGATGAATATGGATATCAAGACTATGACAATTTGACTCCATGGGCATAAATAGTTTATTGATCAGTGAATTGTTATAACTTATTTGAGTTTCTGTTTTTTGTTGACTATGCAACTTACTTGGGTTTGTAGTAAGTCGGTTATATTTTGATTTTCAACAATGTTAAGAACATACTATGTTTTAAAGATGATATTTGAAAATGAAATCTGAATTAGAACTTATTTGTGAGGTTTTTTTGTGCAGCACTATTGTTAAATGTATGAGCTAATTTGAATTTGGATTGGAATTAGCTTGAATTGTGCTACAATTAAGAAATTAACTTGCAAACTTGCAGCTGTGAACTTTAAATAGAAAAAAAAAATGATAGGGTTTTTTTTATCAAAATTTCATTCATAATGTAATTTTTTGTCATAAATATCTTTATATAGACCGGGTCAATACTCATGTGGTCCGACCAGTGACCCAGTGTCTTGACCGGGTCGATCACCAGTCCGGGTTTTAAAACATTGTTGCTAATCTAGGTGAAGCTAGATTCTTCTTTGCTCAAGTTTGATTATGGTTCTCAAAGATGCAATAGATATGGCGTGTTTCTTGTGTTTAAATCAGTTGGCAAAAACCAACAAGGTCATCATAGCTATAGTTTGGTATGGGACCATTTTATCTATCAGCACAATAAAAATGTGCATTTTGAACACAATTAAATTGCAAGCATGTTCCAACTTCAAAATCTCTTCTCAGTTATTATGTTTGAAGAGGATTGTTTTGTCCTGCATGAAGCATTTCTCCAGAAGCATATAGATGACCAACATAGTCGATGGTTAAGATTCATACAAACAGAGAATAGATCAAATGAATTTGTGAAACAGGCGCATTTGCTCAACTCCAAATTGCCTGTGATATTATTTTGAACAAAAGCAGTGTGCATGATTTCATTCCAAAGAACATTTTTTCTCAAATGCTTCCTGCTCTTTGCGGCACAAGTCAAATTCATTTGTATGGTAGTACATGCAACCGACGTAATCGTCCATCTCCTTCGTGCACTTTTGGTGTAGATCCTTGAGACTGCACAACAAGCATTTAATTACTACAATATGATAGAAACTAATTAACACTTGGCAGTCATATGACTGTAAACTCACCAAGAAGTCCATAACAAATCAAATAAATCAATGAAAAAAATCATGTATATTAGAAAACAACTATCAATATCATCATAAAAAACTGTAAGCATAGCTTAAACCTGGATAGAATACAAGGACTTTATCTGGAAAGGCTCGAGGAATACTCTCTACTCTAGAAGCCATAGGACATTGAATAATAGACTGAAGCAGCATCTCCAACAAAGGGAGGAGGCTAGAGGTATAGATCCGTTAAGGCCACTCCTTAAGAAGGACTTTCGGTCAGTTCAAAAACCATTAGGTAGGGCTTGTGCGTGCTATAATAAAAAAGGGAAGAACCTTAAATCTACTTAATGGATCTTGGCAAGGCAGATCAAAAACCAATAATGCCAGAATAAAAACACCAACGAAAAGCAGGGAAGTGGGGCTATATATCATATAGTAAAGCCAGAGTCAAAACTACATGCCTATTTGATTGCCTGATCGTACGTTTCAATAGCTTTAAGAGAGTTTTCATATAGAAGTCTCAAACCCGCCGGGGAAGAGACTTAAGAAAACTCAGCTTTGTATGCTGGTTTCGAACATTAGCAAATATTGAACTGTTGAGCCTGAAAGAGTGAGAGCTTGATAAGATTGTTAGGGTTGATAAGCCAAGCCGATTAGATGGACAGTAATAAGCCACTAGTCATGCCATCATACTATACCTTTCCGATGAATTGAATACAAAAGGCCCTTACCTTCTAAGCAGAATTATGTTGAAATTAAACTATTTGTAAAAGGCAGTGCATCTAGCAGTTATAATGACAAAAAAATTAGAGTTTAATGGGCATACACGGTCACTGTAAAACAATTTTATACCAACATTCAATGAGAGACCACCATTTTTCCATGTAATATCACCAATTTCAAAACACCCTTACAAAAGTGGGGTGATGTGGCAAAATAGTCGGTTTTTATTGGGTCTCCAAAATAGTGGCAAAACTGTTTTACACCCACAATGCATGTCCTTTGAATCCAAAAATATTTCCTTTCCACAAAAAAAGAAACGTGGAATGATGCTTCCTCTCAAAAGGCCAAGGAGTCATCAACCAGTAAATTTTTTAATAAGGTGTTTGCATCTTTCAATAACTAGAAAAACTAGAGAGTAATGGTTGAGGTGTGACCAATAATAATAAAATTCATCTAACATATGGTACTTTTGAGTTAAGAAAAATTCTATTCTAAAAACAAGTGCCAAAGGTTTAGTAATGACTTGTTAGGGTCCATGAATTTGGCGGTAAGAGGTTGAACAAAGTGCCAAAGGTTTAGTAATGACTTGTTAGGATCCATGAATTTGGTGATAAGAGGTTGAAGTCAGCAATAAAAAGGGATGACGAATCCCCAAGACTATAAAATATGGAAACAATCACACGAGTTACTTACTTCTATGAAATTATAAAATGTTAATTTAATTGATAGAAAATTTAGTGATGAACGGTAAATACTTAATTTGATATATATAATGTTGATTGATGGAAGAAATTTTCCGTATTGATGAAATAAAAAAAGTAAATTAACATTGACACAACACAACAACCACTAAGAAGGGTATTAATATTGATTTAATTTTTACTGAAAACAAAAGAAAAAGAAACGTGACTTTTTTGAGATAGGAGTATGATTTTGTTTCTTAAGTTTAAAAAACAAGGACTCCTACAAAACTAACTATTGTCAACATATTGAATCTCAGGGTAAAACTCAAATATCACAATCATTTGTGAATACTAAATAAATATTCAAATAATCAATAAAACATTGTTTTCATTAGAAATTTCACGTGAAAAGAAAAAAAAATCACAATCATTTGTGAATACTAAATAAATATTCAAATAATCATCAACTAGGAATTATTAAATTGGAATGGTTACAGCTATTCAGCACTCTAATGTATTAGAAGCATGCCAAAACCAATCTGTGTAAGATATGTTATTAGCACTCAAAAAGAAACTGGAAGAAATTTTACCAGCAACAATCGCAAATTGAACATGAACTAAAATAAAGATTAAACTTTCCAAGCATCCCTGTGCTGGTCTAGAACCCAGTCCTAGGGTCCTGGTCAGGGGTGGTTACATAGGGTTTTGGGGAGAGTGTTGTGTATGTAGTGAGTTCGACCCTTGCCCTAGATGCTAAGTCTGCCTAATGTAGTGTTTCCTCTAGTGCTTAGTGAGTTTCTAGTCCTTCCAATCATTGCCAGGCCCAAATTCATGTGAGGTGCGGGTCCCAGAGAATATTCTGTTCTTAGCCAGCAATGATTGGGTGAGGTATGGACGGATAGGGTACGGATGAGTACCACACTGTGAGTGAGGGTACCACGCAAAGGCTGGTCAGATCATCCTAGGCCTAGGTCACTCATTTTTGTACCCTGGTCAGCCTGCTTGATCTCGTTCTGTGAGAACCCTAATTAATGAGCTTGGTCGTCCGGAAGGCCTGGTGCACATCGCTCGGGTACCAATCTAGAGGTACCGTACATAGCCTTCGACCGTCAAGGCCGTAAGAACGCATGCACTCTAAATTTCAATAAGTGCTTAGCCTCTTTAAGGTGTCGTGGACCTTAGGGTATTGTACAATCACTAACTAAGTTCTTAGTATCTACTTTGTATCAATAAATAAATAAAAACGGCAATGCCAGAACTTTGACATCATTCAGCTAGATTCAAGGGTAAAATAAATAGGTTCTGCATATTTAACATTTTCCAAAGAATAGTGTGTTCATTGAATGCCTAACTCAGCTAAGGTTCCACACACAAACGGCAATTTCAATAAATAGTCCCAAATATTAAAATGAAAACAGAATAGCAGCTGACAAAAACAGAAATGGTGCTTAAGTATCTTAGTAATACAATTCCATCTTCACGCATATCACAATACATTGACATAAAAATACAACCTACCCCAACTTATTGATAACATAATGCCCAGAGTCTCACATTAGATAAGATATGACCTTAAAAATGTGTTTATAAGTAGGAAACATCTCTTACCTTACAAGCCCGGTTTTCTAGGTTTAAGTTTGGTCTAACCCAAAATGTAAATTGGTATCAAACTCGGAGTCTATCCAAGATCTATTGGATCACCCACTACTACTGAGCCACTCATGTTATACTCTAGATGACCAATCCTGGCCGTGAGTGTTGAGAGTCTCATTGGATGAGATATGGTTGAAAATTTGCTCAATAGCAGGAGATATTTGCCACCTTACAAGCCGGTTTTATAGGGTTGAGTCACACTCAACCCAAATTCAAAGACATAACATAAGTTACGGCCCCGGTTGGATTGACTTATTTTTTAGCCTATGAAAAATAGTTTATGCAAATAAATAAGTTTTCATGTTAACTCATAAGTTCTCACAAACAAAAATTGTATCTTCATAAGCTTTCATAAACTACGTTGACACGGCAAACTTATGAATAATACATAAAAGCTTATTTATTTGCATAAGCTAAAAAATAAGCCAATCCAAACGGACCCAATAAAACTAGTTTTCAGAACCTCATCCCTACTCTAGTCACCTCTATTTTGTTCAACCAAACAAACACATAAAAATGAATGAATCATTCATCACATAAAAGAAATCACCAAACACAAGAAAATTAAACAAAAATAACATTTTTATTCAAAAAAAAAAAAAAAAAAAAGATTATGCGAAACTTACAGTCCAAGGACACAGCGAGTAACATCACGTCCCTTATCAAGACACTTTTCAGGATTCTGATCTTTCTTCTTACATTTCAGAAACTCCAAATTCTCCGAATGACATCTTAACCCAATGTGCTTGGAAGATGCCATCAACACCGCTGATGTTGGGATCGGGTTTCCAGCAGCATCTACAGCACTCGACATGTTCGATTCACTCCTTCACCTGGAAAAAACGAAACATCAAGAAAAACGTTATGAAATTTTCTCGAGAAAATGAAGGAAACTGGAATGAAAGGGGAAAATTGAAAATTTGGGAAAATGGGTCATGAAAAATGAAATTAAAATTGAAAATGGAGAATGGATTAACTTGAATTGAATTGCAGTGTGTTGTGTTTGATCGGTGTGGTGAAGATTAGGGTAGTGTTACAGCTGAGGAAAGGTAAGAAGAACAAGCAGTGGTGATGTAGAATTTTTTATTTTTTTTTGCTTAATGATAAAAAAAAGTGATTTTTTTTGTTTACAAAGATAAAAAATAAAAGTGATAAAATTGATTTTGACATTCTAAAATATTGAGATTTAAAAAAAAAATTATTATGGGTAAATAACAATTATTTAAAAATAAAAATTATTGATAATAATCTTTAAAATAAACTAATAAAATCTTTTTAAAAATAATTTTTTAAATGATTATTGATAATAATTTTGTGTATCTGCACTTTTTTTAAAAATATAATAAATAGATGAAAACTTCTAGAAATGATTATTTTTTAAAAGATTTTTTTTTTTCAAAATAAATGTATAAACAAATGATTATTGGTTTGAAGTATCACCGACTTTGTTTTGTTTAGCTCTAGTTATGGATGTCAATGGGTATGGATAATATGATACATGTCCCTGCTCCGTTGGATAAATATGATACCCATGTCCGCCCCGTACCTTCGTGGGTACCCACTATGCGGGTACCGACGGATATTGACGTATCTATGGGTACCCATTCATTTTTGAATTTATTTATTTATTGATAAAAATAATAACTTTTTTAATTATCAAAAAAATTCAACTTTTAAATAGCCATACATAATCCATTTAAAATTTCATAAATCATACATAATCCATAGAAAATTCATGATTCTTAGATATTCCATATAATATGTTTTATGATGTGAATGAAGTGGAAACAACGAACTTAATAAGATGAAATTAAAAAAATAAAAATAAGTTATTAATGAGGAATCTTAGGTGGGCGATAAAATTTCCTTCAATAAAGTAACAATTTTAAGTAAACAGATAAAATATATAAGGATATTTTAGTAATTTACTTAATTACTATCGGGTATGGGTACCCGTGGGTATGGATACAATCAAATCCGTGTCCGTATCCATATAATAATGGGTAGTCAAATACCCGTTTATTATACCCGTGAAGCTACCCGCCCCGTGCCCGTGACGGATTTTACTTACAGGTACCCTTGGACATGGATATTTTTGCCATCCTAGTCTAGTCTAATAAGAAATGGGGTTGTAGTGTGATCTATACTCCAAGTATGCGTTTTTCATCTATAAGACCGTACTTAAAACTTTACTCCCTCAATCCCAACTTGTAATAAGTCATTTTGGAGAAAATATTTGTCATAATTATAAATCGCTTTACAAACATTAAACATTACTTTTCTTACTATATCGTCAACTATTTATTAATCTGTTTCTTGCAATTGATCTTTCTTATATCATTAATGAAGGATAATTTTGCATAATTTCTCTTTCCATACAACATTATTTACACTTCTTAATCTGAGTTAAATGATCAAAACCTCATATAATTTTGGACGGATGGAATATTATTTTAGAGACTTGAATCCACAATTTTTTTTGTTACAATTAACTTAATTGCACTATTGGTCCTCTTATTTTATCAAATTCATGAAAATAATCATCCTATTTTAAAATTCAACCTTTTGGTCTCTATATTAATATTCGTAGCAATTTTGGTTCGAACCATGTTTTTCCCCTAACAATAATGATTTAAGGCGCCAAAAAACTATTTATTTCCCCAATATTGAATGTAAAAACAAATATCACTATGTAGGCTAAAATCCACCCTTTATTTTTTGCAACAAAAGTCACCCTTAGGGAAAAAAACATTGTGACTGAAATTGCAATAAATGTGAAAATAGAAGAACCAACAAGTTTGATTTTAAAATAAAGGGATTGTTTTTATAAGTTTAATAAAAGAGAGGACCAAAAGTGCAATTAATAAAAAAAGACTTTCTTCCAAGAAAAAACTAAAAAGAGAAAGATTGACAAGGAATCACTTCAAAAGAAAGAAAAAAAGACTTAGTCCAATTTTAATCGAATTAAGATATAACGGTGGTAGTTTTTTGATCAAAACATTGGTGGTTAAAACGTTTTATTTAACATATAAATTTTTAATCATTATAATCATAAAATATTATTTTCCTATTGAAACATTGAATCTTTTTACGGTAAAAAAACAAGTTCATTCAAGAAAAACATAAAAGATACAAATAAAACTAGTTTGGTTTAAGGTATAAGGAAGTGGATGTCTTAAATTTAAACTCGGATGGATAAATAAATATTAATCCAACAACTAATTACTAACTCGTCATTCAAAAAAAATAAATAATACAAACCATATGGATAAGTGTATTGGGACATTCCCCATCCACAAACTAAAATAGCTCTAATGCTAAGTCAATCAAACTCTTAAGCAACCAAACACACATGGAGTGTGGAATCTAAAAAGCCACATTATCAGGCCAATACCTAAATTCTAACAACCAAACCAAATTCATTCCAGCATGGTCTCTGACAAAGTAGAAATGAGGATCCCAGTCTTTAATTCTATCCAGTTGCAAATCATATTCATGACTTTTGGTCTGGCACGGGTCCTAAAGTTTGGAAAGATTTGGTCCAATTTAGTTTGATTTTAGCAAAGTCTTGGTCTGATATGATTCGATCAAGTTTGGTTTCCACATTGGAATAGAAGTCACAGGTGCTGAAATAATTTGGACCTATACTTCTCATTTGTGGTTCAAAATGAGCAAACATAGTGACCATTTGAAAATGGAATAATAGAGGGGCACATCTTACCTTGATTTACATACATTCTAAAAGTATTTATAGTAGTGAGATTGTGAATTAACATGACATGTTTAGCTGTAATCCAAAAAGAGTCTGGCTATCATATGAATTGGACACCACATGTAAAAAGTCGTCGTAACAAGTGTTGATTCTACTCGCAGACACCCGTATGGTTTGCATTCTCTTTTATCCAAGGATGCTCCATTATCTTCTGAAGTGAGAGCCTTTTTGAAGAATCTTTTACCAGTAGCTGCACAAATTTACATATAGCAGTAAGAAGAACAGCCTAATCATGGATATGTAAATGTAGACATAATGTAAAACAATCATACCCGACTTATCAGATTTTTGGCATTTTTAGAAACATGAGGGGTAGGAGGGAAGTTCAGATCAACATCTCTTATCCTGCGCAAGTTCAAATACATTTACATTACATATATATTGGAAGCGATTTAGTTTACTATATATATGCAACTCTCACGCGGTCATGCCTTTCACATTCCATACCTTTTGAAGGTATCTTCTTGACTCTCAGCCTCAAATGGAGGAGTACCATAGAGGAACTCATAACAAAGAATACCCAGAGTCCAGTTATCAACTGCATAATCATGACCTTTGTTTTCTACCATTTCAGGAGCTAAATAATCCAATGTTCCACACATTGTCTTTCTTTTTTTTACAGATTGTACAGACCAACCAAAGTCTGCAATCTTAAGACGACCCTGTAAACAAGCTATTATCAAATTAGTTGTACAAGTTCCCTCAAAATTCAAATATAATTGTATAATCAACTGGCTAAAATGAACTCCCAATTGATATCTACAAATATCTACAATAAAGATTATAAAAAAGGATTCAAGTGTACTGCAAAATGTTTTATGCTTAATATTATATAGGTTACTGAATTCTTTAGATTGTGCTACCATAATTGACAGAGCAAACAAAAAATATATATGTTGTTAGCACTAGAAAAAGGGCAATAAATTAGGCAAAAGAATACAAAAATACCTCATGGTCAAGCAACAGATTTTCAGGCTTGATATCTCTGTGAATAACATGCTTCTCGTGACAATATGCCAATGCCTTTGTGAGGCTTAAAATGTACTAAAATTTTCAAATTTGAAATAAACAAAGAGTCAGTATAATACAAAGATTTGCTTCAAAAAACAATTATAAGCATAAAATGATAGCATATAACGTAATCCCTAGTTAGGAATTCTTAGTAAATAAACTTTCTACTTTTGAATCAAATTTTCACCTCTGTAGTCCATATTACCCTGCATTTAGTTACAAATTTACAATTAGCTTAACTGCTAAAAGTATCATAGGCATATCAATGATATCATAGTTCCTAAGTCCGGATACATAGTACGATATAAATACTATCCAACACGGATACGAGAATACGAGAAACTTATAAAAATCAAGATATGACATGGGCATGGGAAACATGCATTAACAAAAAGCTCTCCCTCCCACCACCACCACAACCCCTCTCCCTCTCCCTCTCTCCCTACCTCCCTACACACACACACACACACACACACATTTATGTTACAAACTATGGCTTCTTTTTTCTCTCGCAACTTTTCTTTAAAGTCAAAACCAAACAAAATACCTTGAACCAATGAAAATGTTCCTCCATAACTTAGACACAGGTAGGCATCCTCCAAAACAAGACCAAGTCAAAGCAATGATAATAGTTTGTTAGAATGACATAAAAAGCAGGAAGGAATCCAATAGCTAGGAAAAGGTAAGCAGGAAAGACAACCTTCATATTCTCAATCTCATGTCATGACTCTAGTTAAAACAAAGTTCAAAACAGCCTCATGATGATAATTCTTCAAAATAGGTATGCACTCAACAAACAAATAAAGGATTACCGTTGCTGCTTGTTTCTCAGAGAAATGACCTTTTTTGCGAAGCTCCTTGTATAGCTCACCATTATGAGCATATTCAAGAATCAAGAAAACACGCTCGGCATCATAAAACCAACCATAGAGACGCAATATGTTTGGATGTTTAAGGCCTATTTGTATCTCCATTTCCCTCCTCAGTTGATGAAGAATGTTATACTTTTCTAGTTGTTCCTTAAAGATGACCTTCAATGCAATCACATATTTACTCTGGAAAAAAAGTTCAAAATTGGTAAAGAATCTGTTGGATCCCGCTGAACATTTGAAATTTTCTGTACTTGAAAATTCACTTATACATTTGAAAATGAAAATGAAAATGAAAATGAAAATGATACAAGGAGCGTTAAGAAGAGCTTATTTTGACTTATTTTATAATACAAATACTTACATAAGTGAGATAAAAAAGGTTACTAGAAATATCTTATGATATATACTCATTACTTGTTTTCAGCTTATTTTTAAAGCCCCAAACATACAATAACTTATGGAATCAAGTATCGACTTATTCAGAACATATATGTAACTTAGCTTCATCCTCTACTTGAGGGTAGAAATAAATTATATACATAAACTCTTATATGATAAGCTATTATACAAAGCTTCATTAAGCTATTAACCAAACAATGCCCAAATATACAATCCTATTCCAGGAAAATGCTATTAGGCCTAGTCTTCGAAAATTTACTACCTACATATAAACATAAACATTGGTTGCAATAGCAAGGGTTTCAAATAAAGGTCTACGACCGCGATCTAGGCCGCAAGATCCTCATCTCTGCTACACTTAGTTCATGACCAATTTATACAATACAATAAACAATTTCAGCACATGCAAAATGAAGAACACATGTTTCATGCATTATATAGACAACACAATGAAAAAGGGGGGAAATTGGGTTACCTTGACTTCTCTTGCAACATAGACTCTCCCGAATTTGCCTCTCCCGAGGGGCTTTCCGATCTCGAAGTCGTTGATCGACCATTCTTCCTCTCGTTTCTGATTTTGATTCATTTATGAGAATTTCTGAGAATTTGAATCTGTTAGAAGGAGAAAATTGCAATTCGAGAAGCAGAAGGAATCGCAGCATAGAATACAACTACGAGGCATTACGAAGCAGAAGGAGTCTTGCGAACCTGTTTGTGAATGTGACGGAGGTGCGCCGGACGTGGCAGGCGGAGGAGAGTCGCACGGGAAAGAGAGAGGGAAATGGTTACTCAATTCTGCTTTTGTTGAATTTCAAAAAATGTTTCTCAACAAAAAAAAAAACTTATATACTGGTAGTGACGTTTCTCAAAATAAAAAACAATAAAAAACACTACAGTATTTGAACCAACATCGGGTATAATTATAAGCTATGCACAGATACATACTTAGAATTTTGATGACGCGCCCGTATCGGACGTGTATATGCACCGATACCTGTCTGATACACTTTGATATGTATCGGAAGAGTATTCAATAATTAAATTTTATTTTTAAGAAAAATAATTGTCTGATACATTTTAAATATGTCCGAGATACATGAGAGATACTATAGTGGAAACCGATACGTGTAAGATGCATAATTTTTCTGTTATTTTGTTTTCGCTTTTTCTTATAATAAAAAATGAAACATGATTTTTCTAGTTTCGTTTTTTTCTTTAAAAAGAAATAGTAAGAAAAATGAAAGACATTATAACATATACATTATTAGGTAATGATATCCTTTTTGGGATATAATATCGCATAATGATGTTATCTTTTTGAGATATATGTAATTGATTAAGTAATGTTGTTATATTTGAAATATGTGTAATTGATTAAGTAATTATGTTATCTTTTTTTGGATGTATGCAATTGAATAATTTTTGTCCCTTTTTTTATTATCAATATTACTTACCCTACAATTTTTTTAATCAATATTACTTTTTATATATTTTGCATTTAGTTATTTAGTTTTAATTTTTTATTAAAGTATCATAGCCGTATCGTATCTTGAATTTTGAAATTTTTCTATATCGTCGTATCGGTACCGTATCATATTCGTGTCGTATCATGTATCCAAGCTTCATAGCTTATAAACAATAGGATACATATATTTTTTATTTTTCTGTCAAGTTTTTTTTGGTCAAGCTTGGTTACACAGTATGATACATATCTATGATGATATGCAGTTTTTAAAAAATTAAGATATGTTAAGAAAATCTTTATAACAATATTAATTTACACGTAAAATCCTTGAAAGAAATATATTTTTTTTAATAATTGAAAGAAATATATATTGATATATCATTAAAATAATACTTGTGAGTTTAGCTCAGTTGGTCTGGGGTTCGAATCCCGACCACCACAAAAAAAAAAAATACTTGTGATCAAAATAGAAAATGCATACTTATCATAAAAATCGTATTCTTTCCTTAAAAAAAAAAATCGTATTCTTTTTTCATTCATGTTATGTTATCAACAAATACATATGTTAAAAGAACTCAATAATTTTTGTCTCATATTGATTGATTGAATATTCTCTCTCATAACCTTCATCTACCAAAAAATACAACTTTTAAGTATGATTCAACAAGAGACAATTCAATTCACTTAGATATTAAATTGAATCATATAGATCTCAACTAAACTCTTATAGCATTGTCTCATTATTTACATTTTATCTTTTCCACAATACGCAAATGGCAATTCAAACTAATTTAGAGACCATATCATACTTTCAACATGTCAAATTCAAACCTGAAAAAATAAGCCTATCATATGTCGCAGGTCAGACTTAAGTCTTAAAAAATTTTACAGGTCAAACTTATGCCCTATAATACTTAACTCGACCTAGCCTATTTCTTCTTTTGACATTTTTTTTCATTAAAATATTTATAAAAATAAAATCCGACCGTTCAACATTAAGCCCATTCCTTATTTTTCTATTTTTTTTTTATATCAAATTACATGTTTTTTTAGTAACTAATATTTTTTTTTGGTATTTTTAACTACTCATTTGGTATTTAGTAACTAATAATTATCAAAATACATGTTGGACGGCTCTATTTATTATTATTATTATTTTACCACTGAACAATTTAAATATCAATCATTTTGAGAACAAATCCATGATCGACCATTTCACTTAATCATAAGTAATTCTTTATTCATTTCTAGTTTAAATTCAAACTATTTATTTTATCTCGGTGATTTTTTCTTTTACACATTTCATTTGTCAATCAACCCAAATCACAATAATTCTTAATTAAATTCTACGTAAAATGGTAGCAATCATATGTGTATACCAAATCAACAAAACAATTCATACTTTGAAAATGCATCCCATGTGTAACATGGCTTAATCTTGGAACTTAGGTGAACTAAAGCCTATAATGGATACACTCATCATGTTGCATAACATGATGAATGTGTCGCATGTGATGATAATTCTGATTATTCTTACGATTATCTAGGCAATGACTCGACTGCATCACACGACGATTCAAATAATCATTTTCAAGAGTTCATATGTAGAAGATTTTATGTTCGTGATAAACAAATTCATCACCACCATCAACAAGACTTGATAAAACATATATGAGAATATTTTGGGTATGAGAATAGTCACAACTAATCTTTTTTTAAAACGTTCAGGGTATTTAGTGCTAGTAGTTTATTTTAACATTTATGAATTATTTTTAATGTATTTTTTTATAACTTATTTTTGTCATTTAGCTACCAATAAGAGTGAATGATCTCCGGGGATTTCCTTTCTTTTTTCACTCTCTCTAACTTATCAACTCTCTGACCTCTCTCTTCATTCCTCCGCACCGCCTTATTCCCTTCCAATCCAAACCTCCTCTCTCCAAGATGTAGTGGTGGTTGGTGGTGGTGCGAAGGGTGGCTTTGTCCCTCGCACCACCCTCTTCCTCGTTAGGGATTTTATTTGTTCGGATTGGTGGCTATTTCAGTTGATTTTGATGGTGGTGACAGTCATGGCTGCTCCGATGCTGGAGACTGGAGGTGTGGGCAACACTTTTCTCTTCAATTAATCCTCCTTCGCGAACTTCCGGATCGTTCGTGTCGCAAGGATCGGGTGGTGTGTGGTTGCTCTTGCCGACGGTTGTTTTGCGACGGTGGCCGTGTTGTTGTCCTTTCAGATTCGGTTTTGGCTGTGTTTACTTGGTTTGGTGACATATTCCATTCGAGGTCTTTGTGTGTTTGTTTTTCTTTTGTAGATCGCTGTTTGTGTTGGATTTTGGTAGTCTTGTGGTGGTTGCTTATTTTGGTTGGGTCGAGGTTGGTGTTTGCAGGTTGCTGGTTTTTGTAGCTGCCTTCGTTTTGGTATGTTCGGGTCTTGGTGAGCTTGGTTTGTGTTTTCCTGTTTCTTGTACAACAGAGGTTGGGGTGGTAGCAGATCTGAGCTATTTTGCAGTGGTTGAGTTTCATAAACCCGAAAGGGTTTGGTTCGTTTAACCCGAAAGGGTCTGGTTCGAATAACCCTAAAGGGTCTGGTTGCTGACGTATTGAACTCATCCCTCGATCTGAGTTTTTACGCGTTGTTTGTTCGAAAGAGCATCTTATGCCTGCTGTTGTTACAGGGTGCTGTTGGCACTTAGATTGGTTATTGTGTTGACGGCTAATCCATTCGCCAGTTTTAAACTCTAACGGTTCTATGCATAGGTCCATTTTTCACACTTTTTTGTAATTTGGTTTCGCGCTCGTACGCGGGTTTATTGGGTTGCGTTTGTGATTAGTGTATTTGGGTTTTCCATGGGTCAGATCAGATGCCCCCAGTCTTTGTATTTGTTTCTCTTATTTATTTTTTAAAAAAAAGAGTGAATGATCTCTTTGATTGAGTTTTTAGGAAATGTACTATTTTTAAAAATAAATAAAAAATATTTTTTGCAATCTATTTATTCTCTATGTATAAAAACTAATACTACCCACCAAAAACAAAATATTAACCCTTTGTTAAAATTACGCAGATCAAAATATTCTCTATGTATAAAAACTAATACTACCCACTAATTATTATATTAAAATTTGTACTTTCAATAAACTATAAATTTATTAACTTTTTCGTAATTTTATCTTTTTTTTTAAGAATAGTAATTTAATCTTATTACATTCATTTGCCACATATTTAAATGTATTATTTATAACCAATGTATGTTAGTTGTTAATTTGTTACTACCTCTGTCCCTAAATATAGGAGTCTTTTGCCAAAATTACAGAGATTAAGAAAATTGGTTGTGGTATTAAATTTGTATATAATTACTATTGTTTTTACAATTTTATCCTTAAGAGAGAGAATTAATTTATGTTTTCAACATAATATTTATTGTTGAGTGAAGAAAAAGATGCAAAATGAATAAGGATATGTTGGTAAAGAAATACTCCCTCCGTCCCAAATTATAAGCAAAAAAACAAAAATCACACTTATTAAGAAAATTAAAGCATAAGCATTTGTAGCATAGTTTTTTTTTTGTATTTTCTTTGGAATAAGTTTCATGGAAAGACATAAAAACAATTTTCATTGGCTATTGGTTATGGAAAAAATGGAAGAGAGAGAAAATTAAATGTTATTTGCATTTAATTTCATGAGAAGAAGCAAAAGTTTTTATTGGAAAAGATGATTTTTTTTAAAAAACAAGATTAAATAGAATAAAAGTTTGTCTTTTTTGCTTATATTTTGGGACAAAGAAAATTGATTTTTTTTCTTATATTTCGGGACGGTACTTGAAAATATCAAAGAGGTCTTATAAAAATAGACAAATTATTTTTTCAAAAGAGTTTTATAATTAGAAACGAGGAACAGAGGTATTACTATTTGTTGAAAATGAGAATCGAATCCAAGACCATCTATATTACCCCCAACACCCCTGCTCCGGCTAGCCAACTTTTTTTTTTGGTAAAGCTACCAAGCCAACCTCTTCTCCCGTCCCAAAAAAAGAATAAAATTTAAAGGATAGTAGACATATTTTTCCTGAATAGTATTGTCCTATATTTTTTTTATAGACGTTATTAAAAATAAAAAACTTCTGTTTTAAACTTTTTCCTATTTTTTCTGTTTTCATCCACAATTTTTTTAACTAAAAAAAAAGTGAGCACTTTGAAAAGTAAAATGGAAAAATATTTTTGAAGTTTACAGAATGCACAATCATGGACTATTTTGAAGTTTTCATACATTGATGGACTATTGTGATTACTCATCATACATTCAAAGACTAAAGTGACTATTACCCCAATTTATAAATGGAAACAAAAGAAGCCAAATATTATAAAGTTTTTATTTCATTTTTATTTGTTTTTGGACATTTAGATCACCAAATGGTTTGCACTGCATTGACTGGTAGTTGAATGCTGATAACATCAATAGGACAGTACTACATCTCTTTCAATCTTTCTCAAATTCCATTCTCTATAACTACACCTTCCAATATAATGAGTTGTTTCAGTGAGAAGTTAGCTACGGCAAATGAACTTCAACCACTGTTTTTTATGACTTGTTGAGTTCAAACATGTATACCTTCTTAACCCACATGGATGATGGAAACAACAAAATGTGAGAGCAATTAATACAATTAAAGTATTCAATATCCTCAAGTTAGGGATAATCAGTACATTGCTTCCTATATCTTAATCTTAGATCACATAATCAGTTATGGCTATTGGATGGTGATGTTACTAAAATGTCTAGAGAGAACGAATTTCTCAATATGTTTCAAAGGAAGAAATTTTTAGTGGCCACAGATTGGTGATGTTCTGTTTATTGCTGCCATAGGTCTGTTGGTCCTGGTTTTGGAAATTGTTACTCTAATGATTGTTACAGATTGTCATTCATGTTACGTACCCTTAGGCCTTAGGTGATTGAAATAATCCGCGTATGTTTGTGTGTATTTGGGAAAACTATCTCTTACTTTGTGAAACATAACAAGAAATCGGACATGACTCATAAACCATGAAAGTAATCGACATATTTCTACCTAAATTTGCTAGAGCGTCAACACAACAATTTGCTTCCAGGTAGCATTGTTGAACCACTTACCGATCTATCTCAAGCAAACGCCGAGATCACTTGCACCAAACTCTTACTATCGGGGCTAACTCCATCGCCCTCTAAGCCATAATAGTACTCACCAGTGTATTTCCAAATTACTTTCAAAGGAATGAAAGGATCCATGCTGAAAATTTTCTTATGCACTTCTTTATTCCTCGTCGACCAACACATGCAGTGGCCCAAAAGATGCTAAGGGTTCCTCAGCCTTGTACTTCGATTCTATCACTACAAAACCCCAAACATATCATATCAAGGAGAATCGAACCTGAGACTTTGAGAGAAGCACACTCCAAGGTTCCTAACCAACATCACTATTTAATGTAATTTAATCCGTATTTGTGACTAAGATCAATAGAATTGATCAACATCATCATCATTGTCAACAACAACAACAAGAAGCCCTAATAATTTCCTTCGCAATTGCTAAGTTTATCATTACCAATTAATTCTAGTTACTCATTCCCTATCATTAATAAACAGTTACTAAACCTCAGTTAGTTATCTATTCGATTTTATTTACCTAACCGATTATCTACATCTCCTAATGGACGATCACTTCGTTTTAATCACATTAGTACGTTATTTTTCCACTATTATTAATTAGTACCTTAGTTATATTTTCACTTGAAGTTATAATTACAAAGAATTCTAATCATCATCATCACAGTCGTTTGCTAGTGTTTGAACCTGAGTCAGGCAGGTAATGTTTTATGGTAGTTTTCTTTCACTCATTTTATAAATTTATAAATGTAAAAAAAAAGGAAGGCCAAAGTATGAAGTTTTTGTTTCATTTTTATTTGTTTTAGGATAGCATGACAATATTTGTTAAGGTTAGATCAAATGGTTTGCACTGCATTGACTGGTAGTTGGATGTTGATAATAACATTCACATGACAGTACTAAATCTCTGAGTATATCTTTTTCAAATGCCATTATCTAGAACCGCACATATCAATTCAAACAACATGTCCACCTTAGCCCACATGGGTGATAGAAACAGCAATAGCAATAATTCATGCATTAGTTATCCTTAAGTACGAGATAGTATACTAAAACTCGATATCTAGCTCAAGGACCGACTAATCTGAGGGGTCTAATTCTACCGTCTATTTGCTAGACTGTATCTTAGATCTAATAATCAGCTATGGCCATGGTTCTAAATGGTGGTCTGCAATTGTGACGACAATATAAAGGATTTTGAGGTTTCTACGACATCATCACAACGGCAATTTCAACCGCATTTTTCAGCAATATATTGGTTCAAAAGAATAAAGAAACAAAAATGCAATCACAGAAGCACACAGTGTTTGATAATGAAGTTCGGCCAACTGCACCTAGGTATTCGACTGTAGAGTACGTGCAGTCCCTTTCTATTATCTGTAAAAGATTAGGGTTTATAATCTATAAGTTGTATTTAAATATTATTTTGTGGACTTCATGAGAGGAAATGTTAAGGTTGTTAGACTAAATGCTTGGTATTGCAATTGCATTGACTGGTAGTTGGCTATGGATAGGATAATATTATCAATTTAGCATGTTACAGTTACATCACATCTCTTTCAGTCTTTCTCATTTGCCATTCTCTAAACCACATATTTCAATCAAATAGATTATCCTTTGCGAAATTTGCTACAGAAAATGAATTCCAGCCACAATGTTTTTTCTGATAGCTTGGTTTTCAGTGTGGATAACAAGAATTAATGTATATCCGTTCAAACATATCTACCTTAGCTAACTTGGATAATGGAACACAGACGTAACAACAAGATGACAGAGAAATTCGTGCATCCATTGTCAACATTATATTGGTCCGAGTGGTGCTGGACTCAGACCCTTAAGTAAGGCCTCGTATTTATGTTTAGTTGACGAAAAAATGTGGTTGAAAGGGTGACTCCTCTAAACATAGCGAGTCAGATTCTCTTGCAGAGATTAGTCATCAGCAAAGCCGGCTGTTGATACTTAGCACCAACAACATTGTTAACAAAATAATTATATTGCTTCTCATTAGAAAAGCCGGCCGTGGATACTTTGCACCAACAACATTGTTAATATAAAAAATTATATCGCTTCATGTATCTTATATCACATAATCAGTCATGGCTTTTGATAACTCCATTTCAAATTTTACAGATACCAAGTTTAGAATGGGATTTTCTAGTAAGCACTATGTTAAGAAGCATGGTAGAATCCAACAAGGGCAAATTAAGATAGATTGTTTATTTGGAATTGATAGAACGCAAAAAGTTGATTACATTGAGCATACGATATACTTAATACTGTGATCCTAATTAAGCTAACTAATTTTAACTAACTTGTAACTTTTCGTAACAAACTATTACAACCTTCAACAAACTTCTACTTAGTCTAATACACTGAGATCAATAACACATGAATCATGAGACATGGAAATGTAATATTTCATATGCTTCTGTAGAGATTTAATATTTTCTTTCTATGAAAGTTCTTTCATGCTATTGTAAAGTGATATTTTCTTTATTGTCCTGTTGGTGAAATTAGATCCTATTGGCCGCCAATAAAAAAAAAAGATCCTAATGATTTTATGACATTGTTTACATCTGAGAGGTAGATACACACAATACCATTACACAAGACATTTGAAATAATTTATTTAGTGCTTATTTAATTTTATTTTATTTCATAACATGAACACTTGTATAAATAGATTTTCAACATGCATATGGAAACACAAATAACCTGTTAATTTAAGCGCTTACGAGTTACGGCATAAACACTAACATAATAAGTTATTATTGAATAAGTATTTGATTAAGCTCTTCACTCAAATATCCACACATTATTTTTTTTTATTTATTTTTTCCTTCTACACTAAATTTTGGTAGGGTAGCATCTATTGTAGAGGCAAGAGGATGAGGCAATAGATGACAGTTTAAAGGTTATAGGTATAGAGTGACTAAGAAAACAAGAGGTCAAATCACTTATGGAATTGGATTTAAATGTCCTATCCTCACACATGCAGTGATAATGTTAGGATATTATGATTCCATTGCCCCTCATCAAATTACTATAAATATCATGGTTGCCACCAAGTCTAATTCCATAAACTAAACACATTTGAAATAATTTTTTTTAAAGTTTAAACATGAAAATGCAGAAAGCTTGGTTCTATGAGGAGTATGGTCCTAAGGAAGTCCTTAAGCTAGGGGACTTACCTATTCCATCCCCTCTTGAAAACCAACTACTTGTCCAAGTTCATGCTGCTGCTTTGAATCCTATTGATTCAAAGAGGCGTATGCGTCCTATTTTTCCATCTGAGTTTCCTGTGAGTGTGTGAAACTCTAAATTTACTCACTGCTCAAATCATTTATTATTCACTGCTCAAATTATATTAAGTCACACAAATTTGGTTAGCCATTTTATAAGTTTCGAAGATATAATGGATAAACATTTTTTTAAAGGACCATGGAACTAGTGTATATCATAGGTTACTGTCAATCATGTGACAGTCAATGGAAACGGGAAGTTATGGATACAAATTATATCTTTGATACACTTTTACACATTAATGTATATTACTTGTGAGTATAAGTAATTAATAAATAGTTGTATACTACAAGAATGAGCTAGGAGTTTTTCATTTCAAGATTCCTAGCAAGTTGCTTGTTGCATAAGTAACCTTTTTCAGAAAAGTATTCTCTTGTGTTTCTCTAGTAACTTTCTATGAAGCACTGTCACAGACACGCAATCAGATGTGCCGGTGCTACATTGGTAACTTTCATATGCATGTTTTAATCATACATTGATTTTTATATGCAGGTGGTTCCTGGATGTGACATGGCTGGTGTGGTTATCGGAAAAGGAGTTAATGTCAAAAAATTTGACATAGGCGATGAAGTCTATGGAAACATACAAGATTTCAACAGTATGGAAAAACCAAAGCAGCTTGGAACATTGGCACAATTCATTGTTGTGGAAGAGAAGTTAGTTGCAAGAAAACCAAAATGTCTTTCATTTGAGGAAGCTGCAAGTTTGCCTCTGGCAGTTCAAACAGCAATAGAAGGATTCAAAACAGGAGATTTTAAGAAAGGTGAGACAATGTTTGTGGTTGGTGGAGCAGGTGGTGTTGGCACTTTGGTTCTTCAATTGGCTAAACTTATGTTTGGAGCTTCCTATGTTGTCTCTTCATGTAGCACTCCTAAATTGAAATTTGTGAAGCAGTTTGGTGCTGATAAAGTGGTTGACTATACTAAGACTAAATATGAAGACATTGAAGAGAAATTTGATTTTCTTTATGATACAGTTGGTAAAGTTTTTCTCCTCGAATCCATTATTAATTACTAATTACATGCGAAAAGTGGTGATGATCTTATAAAAATTTTCAGGTGATTGCAAGAAATCATTTGTGGTAGCAAAGAAAGATGGAGCAATAGTTGACATAACATGGCCAGCATCACATCCAAGAGCAGTTTATTCAAGTTTGACAGTTTGTGGTGAAATATTGGAAAAGCTGAGACAATATTTGGAAAGAGGAGAGTTGAAAGCAGTGATTGATCCAAAAGGTGAATATGATTTTGAAAATGTGATTGATGCATTTGGTTATATTGAAACTGGAAGAGCTTGGGGTAAAGTTGTTGTCACATGCTTCCCTCCTATTCATCATCATCACTCTACCATTTTATCTGAGATTGATACCAATTTACCACAACTCAATGGTTTTGCAGCAAAAGATCTTTGCCTCAAGTAGTTACTATATTAATGGCTAGATGTTGAAATTTTATTGTTGGTCATGAGGCATATATGTTATCATAAATTTATATGTAATGTAATTTACGTTATTGTGTGGAAATAATGTAATTTGTGTTATTGAAGCTAGTTACAGAAATATGCATGTAATTTATGTTATTATTATAATGTATTAGAGCAACTTTTTCTAATTATATTCGTAACGACTCATAAAATTCAGTTTATTTTGGATTTGAACATAAAGTATCTGTCTTTATAGAAAAATGTGAAAAAGAAGAAGAAAATGGCTTCGCCCAGGTTCGAACTGGGGACCTTCAGTGTGTTAGACTGACGTGATAACCAACTACACCACGAAACCATTTGATGTTAGAAGTTCAGTAATATGCACACTACCACATAAGATTTATTTCTATTATTATCCATAGAATATTATAGAGAATTTGAAGTTTTATCATTCTCTGGCCGTTTGATAAATAACATAGAGATGCTTTAATGTAAACATTTTGAGCTTTGGAATGTTCCCTCTGCAGATGCTCAATTTGTCTTATCCCTTCCATGTCAAATGATAAATAAGATTAAAATAATAAGCAGAAATTAAACTATAACATCCACTAAAATATTTACATTTAACTATCTAAACTCTTCATATTTAAAAAAAAAAAAAACTTACCAATTTTAGAGAAAGAGGAGTTTTATCGGTGGTCGTTGGATCGAGAATGGTTGGCCTACGTTTATTGCAGCTTAAAGTTAAAGAATATATAAATATCTATGCTTAAATTTGAAACATTCAATCTTGATCTAAAGATCACCTGTGTCATGATTACATAAATGCGCGAGGTTTGATCACGGAGAATCCAAATTCCTTCAGATTACATCATATATTTAATTATTAAGTATATATTACATATCATTGCTTGCTGAAAAATTACTTGAACAATATTTAATAGAGGTCATTTTGTCTGGAACATAGACGATAAAACTTCCCTTGGATTAGTTATAGAATATATATACAATAAGCTACCTTTTCTATGATCAAAATTCTTAGTCTCTAAAAAAAAACACAAGAAAAAATGGATATTTTGTACACCCTGTTGACTTCCATAGCCTTATTTTTTCTAGCAATTTTCCTAGCCATATGTTTCATCATGGTGACAATCTTCAAAGGAAAATCCATAGGGGACCCAAAATATGCACCTGTGAAAGGTACAGTGTTTAACCAACTTTTCTACTTCAAGAAACTCCATGATTACCATACTCAATTGGCTAAAACTCATCCAACTATGAGGCTTCTTGCACCAAATCAAAGTGAGTTGTACACAATAGATGTGAGAAATATTGAACATATATTGAAAACCAATTTTGATAAGTATTCTAAAGGTAAGTATAATCAAGATATTATTACTGATCTTTTTGGTGAGGGGATTTTTGCTGTTGATGGTGACAAATGGAAGCAACAGAGGAAAATTGCTAGCTATGAATTTTCTACAAGAGTTCTTAGAGATTTTAGTTGTTCTGTGTTCAGAAAGAATGCTGCCAAATTGGTTAGAGTTATTTCAGAATTTTCTCATGAGGGTCTTGTTTTTGATATGCAAGTGAGTAGTTTTATTTTCCTAAAAATATTCAAGTTTTTGTTGAGGAAGCTTTTAGTCAAGGCTTCTAATATCTGCAAGAGATTATTAGGTTTTTACATTGAGCCGTACACATTTTTACAAAACCGGCTTGACAAGGAATTGACAAGGAATATCACTTTTTATAACCTCATTTTATACCTTATCTTTATCGGAAATGCGAACTTGTTCCCTTAGGATACATGTTAAGGACCCTAAAGTGGAAATTTTGTTTAAGAAATTGTGCCAATTTATTTTTTTAAAGATTGATAATTAATGTTTTGTAATAAATAGTTACCATTTATGGAATCCTTAACATGTGCTCTAAGGGCACAAGTTAGCGTGACCTCATCTTTATTCAACATAGGACTTACGTTTTTTATTCAATAACGATGTCCCAAAACATATAATCTTACAATACAAAGCATGATGTATATATTTTGTTCTATTCTTAGGACTTACAAATGAGATGTGCATTGGATTCCATATTCAAAGTTGGGTTTGGAACAGAATTGAATTGCTTAGAAGGATCAAGCAAAGAGGGAACTGAATTCATGAAAGCATTTGATGAATCAAATGCTTTAATTTATTGGCGCTATGTTGATCCAATTTGGAGTCTTAAGAGATTTCTTAACATTGGTGGTGAGGCTAAGCTTAAACACAATGTTAAATTGATTGATGATTTTGTCAATGGAGTCATAAATACCAAAAAGGAACAATTGGAACTTCAGCAAGATTCTGTGAGTTGATCAAACCCTTCTATTTCCTCCTCTGTGTCATCGTTTATTTTTCATTTGAATAAACATTATATTGTAAATTTGTACACAATTAGTGATAAGAATGGTTTATTTGTTTATCAGAATGTTAAAGAAGACATACTATCAAGGTTTTTGATGGAAAGCAAGACGGGCCAAACAACTATAACTGATAAATATTTGAGGGATATA
>Ga0315915_1001633_pt1 | contig 27394 bp, 10 predicted proteins | sample MpolbnodulesMG_FD_207738 | JGI IMG/M metagenome (GOLD analysis project Ga0315915, IMG submission 207738) | Medicago polymorpha root nodule microbial communities from Los Angeles, California, United States - branched nodules | ecosystem: Host-associated > Plants > Roots > Nodule | place: USA... | reverse complement strand
TGATTCCACATATTTTTACAAGTTCAGTATTACATTCACTAAACGCAACGAATCTTGTTAAATTGCGTTTCAACCAAGGAGAGTTGATGTGCATTGATTTTTATGTGTTTGTATTAATCAGTAATAGAAACTTAATTATCTGAAGGGATGTGAAAACATGCATTACGTTATCAATTTCAATTTTTCGGTAGAAATTCTCAAAAAAAATTGAAATCATACTATTACCATTTTTTAGGAGATTTGAATCAAATCAAATTAAAATAACTCTGAAATTATCATGAAATATGCACTTTTAGGGCTCAATCGAGACAAGGTTTGACATGAATTCTAATGTCTGGAGTTAACAGATGAAAAAGAAGGGGACATATTTATGTGTGTTTTTATTGTTGGGAAACAAGAATGTGAGAATTGGTGATGTACCATCAATGGAGAAGTGGAAGCAAGAGGCAAGAGCGTGACTACGTAAGGGAGGAAGAGGGGAAAAATGATCTAGTGTGGACAATGTATGGTAGGATCTATGGGTTTGATGAATCTAATGGTTCTTAACTATTACTCATGGTGGTCCACCGGTGAACCACTTATTTGATGGTTCACCCTAGAATCCACCTCTACTAACAATATATAAAAATTGAAGTATAATAAAATTTCATAATTGTCCTTATTAAAACTCATGATCTCCTTAATTTTATCTAAACCATATATAAAGAAAACAACCCCTTATCCCCGTGAGCTTAACTCAGTTGGTAGGGATATTGCATATTATATGCAGGAGCCGGGGTTCGAACCTCGGACACTCCACTTCTCCACAATTAAATTGTGTGAGCTCTAGCCACTAGGCTACTTGACCAAAAAAAAAAACCCCTTTAAAATATGCAACGGGAGCGGTGCAAACATTGAACAGTGTTTTGCATATAAAATAAAAATTTAATTAATAAAAACTATTTTGAAAATAGTTACGAGTTTTCAAAATTTTATCATATCAACTATCACATAGTACATACAAATTTTCTTCTGCACATATAAGCATATAAAATCCTCAACGAGTGCAGTTTAAATATTTAAAGATGTTTTAAATATAATATAAAAATTTATTTACTCTCTCAAAAAAAAAATATTTAGTAGACACAATCCATAATGTTGATATTTTGAAAAGAGTCACAAGTTTTCAAAATTCTATCATATCGACTTTTTCATACATGTATATAAAAATTTATTTATGTAAATATAAGTACATAAAATCTGCAACGGATGCGGCGCAAATATTGAACAATGTTTTGCATATAAAATAAAAAGTTTATTTAATAGAAACACCACATTAATTTTGATTTTGAAAATAGTCATGAGTTTTTAAAATTTTAGCATATCAGTCCCTGTGAGCTTAGCTCAGTTGTTAAAGATAATGGATAATACATGCAAGGTCCTCGTTCGAACCCTGAACACCACCATTTTTTTTTAGCCTAACGACTTTCTCATATATGTATTGTTTATGCAGATATAAGTACATAAAATCTACAACGGATGCGTTGCAAACATTGAAAAGCCTTTTGCATATGAAAATAAAAATTTATTTAATAAAAACACTACATTAATTTTGAATTTGAAAATAGTCATTAGTTTTCAAAATTTTATCATATCAAACTTCTCATATATGTACATAAAAATTTGTTTTGCAATAAAATTCATAACTGATGTGACTCAACTATTTAGCAAATTTTTGTATATAAGAGAAAAATATTTAATAAAAACATTACATTAATATTTATAATTTTCATTGAATATTTATATACGTTGTACGATAATCTAATTATTTTTTATATAACTATCGCAAAAATAGCGTGGATAGATATTTATATTTTCATCCCAAAAAATAATAATTATATTTTTATAAATGTTATTATAAGACAACCACATAACATAAGAGTGGAGGGGAACGGTGATTAGACCAGAATCGAAACCAACCACGCCACGCCTGCCTTTAAATTCTAAATTCACCATAGCTGCCCGCCTGCCCTTGCTTTCGTTTCGATTCGATCCAATCCAACCCCTCTTTCACACACTAACGGGTCAGACAATTCCTCCCTTTTCAATCAATTCCTTCTTTTTATTTTTATTCTTCATTTTTTATTGCTTTTATTTCCTTGTCGTTTCCGTGATCGATTTATACTCTGGATCTGCATCAAAACCCTATATTATTTGCCTTCATCAAAATTTAAATTGAAAATTTTAGGGGTTTTGCTTTTTGTTGCCGACATAATTTACTGTGAGATTACTCTGAAATTTTATTTTATTTTATTTTATTTTATGAATTAATTTGTCACTAAATTGATTTTGGGGGGTGTTGCCTTTTGTAATTACTTTGAATTATGTTATTTTCTCAACTTATTGTCGGTGTTGACATGTCTGTATGCGTATGTCCGTGTCTGTGCTTCATAGCATACTAGGTTTTGTTTTGTGGAACTTCTGATTTTATTGAAGTTGGAAAAATTGATTTTTGCAGGTGGTAGCGATGTCGACTCCAGCTAGGAAGAGACTGATGAGAGATTTCAAGAGATTGCAACATGACCCACCTGCTGGAATCAGTGGTGCACCTCAGGATAACAACATCATGTTGTGGAATGCTGTTATATTTGGGTGAGTTGGATTAAGAATTGTATAAATATGCATATTAGTATGTATAATTGTATAATTTAGTCAGTTTTGTTTTATTTATGTCATTTTTTCACTTTGTTTAAGTATATGAATGGATAAGCAATTTCTCTGCTTTCTTGTCTGCTTTGGATTGCAGTCCTGATGATACTCCATGGGATGGAGGTGAGTCACTTCTTTACCACCGCAGCTCCTATTTGTAAACAATTTTTATACTAGTGTCAATTAGGTTATTAAGCCATTTTGTGTATTACAGGTATTTTTAATGATTCTGTTATATTCATTTTTGAATAATAAAGATCTAATTTGGTCCCTCCCAGTTTTCTTGCTGCCCAATTCAGCCTCAGACAAAAAATTGTATTCTAATTAGCCCCTCACATTTTTATATAGGGGACAGATTAGTCCCTCTATCATTATAGCAGAGGGACCAATTTTACCCCGTATGAGAATTTGAGGGTTAATTTGAATACTGTTTTTTGTCGAGGACTAAGGGCCTGTTTGGATAAACAACTTATAGCTCAAGCCCTTATCATGGTAAGAGCTTATATATAAGCTTTGCATAAGCTATTTTTATAGCAAAAGAGTTAAATTGTTTTTGGTATATGCTTTAAGTTGTTTTTGTAAGCTATATTGGAGAGCTTATAAAAATAAGTTAAAAATAACTTACGAAAAATGTCATAAGCTGTTTTCATAAGTTCTCCCAAACAGTCTCACAGAACTTATGTCAGTAGATAAGCTTAAATAAACCAATCCAAACATGCCCTGGATTGGGTAGCGAGAAAATCGTCAGGGACCAAATTGAGTTTTTACTCTTAATTTTTTCAGGCTATGTTAGTATAAACTGAACTTGTTTTTAGATGGCATTAGAATTATGTTGCAAAGAACATCATAGGCCTTCCATCCTATAAAATATTTTGGGTTTCTCTAGATAGGTATCTAAGCTATCTTAAAACTGAGTTTTTTTCATTTAGAATTGGCTTCTGCTTTGTGGTTTGATGCTATTTTATGATTCTCTCTCTTTTTCTTTGTTTTTCAATATTAATTTTAACTCTCTTGATCGTTGTGTTGTCGTACTCTACTCGATGTGCCTGTTACAGGCTGCATTTGCACTCTCTTGAAATTTAAACTTTCTGTCACACTATTCAGCTAATTTAATTTTTTCCATCAAATCAAAACATGTTGTACATTTCGAGGCTCTTGCTCAAGTAGCCTGTCTTCATGTATTAATTTTGATGTGGTATTTTATGTTGTGTATTGAATTTTGATAGTATCATGAAATTAGACATGTTTACATAACTGCATGTATATATTTTGAGTTATTCAGGCACGTTTAAGTTGAGTCTTCAATTTTCCGAGGATTATCCAAACAAGCCACCCACTGTACGATTTGTCTCCCGAATGTTTCATCCAAACAGTAAGTATTAAGTGGAAAATAGAAACCTTCTTATCCATTAGTAGGTGTCTGCCAACTAATGTAATTGCTACTCTGAACAGTTTATGCAGATGGAAGTATTTGTCTGGATATATTGCAAAATCAGTGGAGTCCTATATATGATGTTGCTGCGATTCTCACTTCTATCCAGGTATCATTTAGTGTATAAATAATATCTTAATTTTATCAAATTGTAAATTAGAAATGAAACTTTTAGTTGTGAATCGTAAAGAATAAAAGTAGCAAGATATATATTGTACAATAAAAGTTATGTAGTGTTTTCACTGTGATAATTTTAAATTATGAATTAACAATTCAAGTTAATCGTAAGTACCATAATTTATAAGTCAGAACGAAACCAGAGCACATAGCTAATGAGATGCACATGGAGTGTATGAACGACTCTGTGATGATGGCTTTGTGTTAGATTAATGAAAACTAAATGGCAATGACAAATAGGGTGAATGGGATGCGTGAGTGAGTGAGTGCCTATGTGAAGACCCTGTTTTGAAATGAGCCCCTTTTTTCTTCAAACCCCCTTTGCACTGAACAGCTTAAGTCTATACGGCCGTCCGATTTCTTTGATGAAAATTGGTGGACAAAATCAAGAAAGAAGTAATACATTTTGTTGAACTGTGCAATTCATATTGGTGAAATTGAATTGCAGTATTCATGCACGTATAGCATGAATATGATGAATTGTTGGATGGCAGAATCACTTCAAATCATGCTACATTTTTTTTCACCTTCAAATCATAGTATTTGTGGATTTATAGATATATATCATTATTTCGATCATTCAATTTTAACAAATATGCCACATCTCTTTTCATCTTTTTTGTATTTTATAATAGAAGAAAACAAGCAAATATATTTACATAATTAGCCTTACTTTAGAGGTTTGGCCAGACACCCACTGTCTTTTTGTTTATTTAAGTGTTATCTGGTTTAAGGCATCATCCCATAATAACTGTTATTTTCTGTTTGCATATCTCTTGATTCATTTGTAATGTTAACTTGGCTTTTATCCTTTTCATCATTGTTTTTACTTTTTAGTCAAAAAGTATAGACTGTAGAGGATACAATTCTGAACTTGATTTTTTAAAGGTTATATCATGGTCTGCTCTTTGCAAAACTCAAGGCACTATTCTGTTTAATGTTACTAGCTCTCAATTTTTAATGATTCTTACTTTAATAATCCATGGTTTCTTTGTACGTGGCTGCTAAGGCATTTATAAGAGTTTCTTAAGCTTGATATGCAGATGGATTGCACTGCTGTTTTCATCTGATGTACTTTTCCCCCTTATTTCACCTGTACTGCTTTTGTAGCTTTAAGAGGATTTCAATCCTTCTGTTTTTGTAGAATTCTCTTTAGGAATAGATTCTTTTGCTTGCAACCTAAAAATCAAACATATAAGGGAGGACCTTGTTATGTGTGTTTACAAGGGAATTTTAAGATTGTTGTTGAGGGGTTGTGAAGGGTCAACTAGAAAGGTATAGAACCTCCTTGAAAACTGGGAATTAAACCTGTTATGAGGTGCTTCCAAAGGACTGTGCTGATAGGCTACAAGGCCATCATTGGCAGATATATAAGTTGATTTACTTGCCTATTTTAATGTTTTCCTGTGTGGGATCACGGTTCCAATGTGCCCTTCATGCAAGAGTGTGATATGCAAGCATTCAATGTGGATGAGATAATATTGAACATTATTTTGTGCCATTTTTCAATAACCTGCAATTACTCAGCTTCTCACTGGTTGAGATGTAATAATTTTCTTTGTGGATGTCCCAATCGCCTTCCCATCTCAATTTAGAAGTTCCCAGGAAACTTTTTTCCCCATACTAAATAGAATCAAACTTTTAAAATTGATTTGCCTGTTATGCATTGACCAGCATGCCGTGATTATTTTCTGAGAAGTTATTATTCCTTTTTGACAGTCATTGCTTTGTGATCCCAACCCAAATTCTCCTGCAAACTCTGAAGCGGCTCGAATGTTCAGTGAGAACAAGCGTGAGTACAATCGAAGGGTGCGGGAAGTTGTGGAGCAGAGTTGGACAGCTGACTAAGGTCATCTTAATATACTTGGGCGGCCTGTGAGACAGGAATTGGATTGCATTGCTACCGATGAGAGTCATGCAAACTCATTCCTTGTTCTGAATGTTAGGTTCATCTTGTCTTTAATTCACGGTAGTTTATGCATCTTCCAATGTCAGTCCATGTAATATAAAATTGTATCAATGTGCACCGGATTGTTGTCAACAACACGGTTCAATGTATAATTTGTACTTCTGAATTGGTTATGATCACAAGGATTATTTAAACCGGGTTGAATTATGTTTACATTGTATAATTTCCAGCATTCAATGTTTGATTGATTTTTGTTATGTATGAATGGATATTAGTTAAAATGAGGAATAAATCTGGTTTTGTTCCTATAAAATCATTGAATTTTGGTGTTTGTTTGTCCCAGTTTTCTCCCCTCTTAAAATGTTTGAAATATGTTCATGAATATTCGTGTTGTGTTAATATAGGCCATTTATATACCTTTGAATTCTAAACTTGAGCTATTCTTATGCAAGAGTTGTGATGATGTGACATGTCTAAATGATCTTCAATTCTTCATTCTCTATTGAAACATTTCAACTCTCTTAAAAACTATCTCGTGTTCCCTCTTTTGTAGTGTGTTTGTTGGTCAAGAACCTTGTAAGAAGCACTCAACACTGTTCCCTCTACTTGTCTATTGTTCTTGAACCTAAATCATCCCCCAAAAAACATTTAACTCAAGAGCCTTAATCCTCAATTGAGTTCCCTTTTTTGTTACTTGTTCAATTTGATAAGAAAATATGATTTTGTAGAAAAAGCACGAGTAATTTGAATTACCCACCCTAGCGTGACATGGTCATGTTTTTTATTGCATGATTTGAATTACTGCCCTGCATAATTCGAATTACATTTTACAACAAATTTCACTAATCCAATCATCAATTCGAAAGTTTGTATCAACTCCACTTAAAATATGTTTGATATTTTATTTTAATGATTTAAAGGAACGTATAGTAACATTTTAAATAACATCGATTACATAGCTTTGAACTTTGGATTAATATAAACCCGTATGCGCAAAAGTTGGATATGACAGCCTTTGCGTAAAGATTATATCGCCCCCAATTTTTATGAAATATAGGATGCTCAGTAAATGATAAATAAGAAAGTAATCCATAAAGTAATAGTATATTATGACTAAACATAGCTTTGAACTTTGGATTAATATAAACCTGTTTAATCATAAAATTAATAGTATGTATATTATGACTAAACAAAGCTTTGAACTTTAAATAATATAAACATGTGTGTTTAATCATAAAATTAATAGTATATTATGACTAAACACAAGTAAATATCGATAGATTACGGTATACAAATGGCAACAAGTTACCCAAAAAAATGGCTACGTAGTTACCAAAAGGTAGTCTGCAAAATCGAATAAAAAATGTTACACAGTGAGGCTAGAAGGTTAATAGAGAAAGTTAGTAAAAACTTAAAACACAACTTTTGTTAATTATTCTTCAAAAACTTTTGTTAACTAAACACGAATAGATATCAGATACTGTAAAATCATTTGCGTAAACACGAGAAGAAATAATAAGTTCACAAAAGATTCAAATTTACCTCAAATTGCAGTTTCGACAATATAATAAAGCCAAATATAGAGTATAATAAAGTATTATACACAAACAAACCATAACATTCAAATACAGCTTGGTTTTCATTAACAACTATTAAATGGACCACACAAGAAGAAATCAAATTTTCATCTGTACTCCTAAAAAGATCAAGCAAACTCCACACATAGAATATTATACACATCCAAACAAAGTTTGAGAATGACAAAATTCAGAACTGCAACTTGTTACACGACTTCAATCAAATCATCATCAGTGGACCGAACATCCTACAAGACAAAACCAACATATCAGACATATATTCTCTTACAACACAGCAGAAACTATAATTCATTATCATAGTAAACCACTTACCATATTTTCTTTTTCTTCAGCACTTGTAGTAGGACTAACAGAAACTGTAAAAAAAGCAAAAAGTAACCACACCAATGCATTAGATTTAGACAAATCTATAAACTAGAAAAAATCTCAGTGTCATAAAAGAAAAACTAGTGCACCTTCTTTAGCATCAGCTTTCCTTGCATATTTCTTGGCCCCACTCTTATTGGTTTCAAGCCTTGGCTTATCTGACTTTTTGACTGACCTACTACGGTTCAAACTACCAGAAGCAGATTTTGAAATTGCAGAGTTCATTCTGAGATTTTCTCTCAACTTGGATCCAAGATTTTTCTTTTGGCTAGTTTCCTTTTTGGGTGACTCTATGGTTTTAACAGGAGAAGTGACTTGAGAAGTGGCTTGAGTAGAGACAGTGTTTAAGCACTTGGGGGTCAGTTTACCGGTAGCCATGGTAGAAGAAGTGCTGAAGTGGCCTTCATCATCAGAAGAACGAGTTTCCTCTTCTGGCATCTGTGAAATACTCTCAGAAACTTGAGACTGCTCTATGATTTCTGCAATGTTATAGCTTTCTACCAGTTCTTTCACTGGTTCTCCAAGTTCAGTAAGTTTGTGTTGGTGTCGGCGCAAGTAAGACTTCAGCTCATCTTGCAATTTCTGAAAGGGCTGTGGTTGAAATTTCACAAATAAACCATAAAAAACTCGATTAATTGATGGTAAAACAAATAGGGGGGTAAATAAATTACTAACTAGCATGGTTTTAGTCCGTAACAACCCACTCATATATAAATGTGATTTATACAATACCAAAGATCGTGATGCGATTGCAATCTAAGTTTATCAAAATTGAATTTGACTGCAATACTCCACAATATACACAATCAAAATTTTAAAACTTGCTAAGTAGGACATTGTTGAAAAGAAAAAATGACAGAATTGAAATAAACAGGAATGAATTGATTGGTGTGTGTTTTACCTCACATCCTGCCTCCAAGGCTAGTTTGAAGAATCCAAGTGAAATGTTGTGCTTTTCAGCATTTTCACAGAGCTTGATTTGGCTTAACCAATATGAAGCTGAAGACAAGAGACTAAACTTCATTTTAGTAGATGATCTGAAAATCTCAGAAACCGGTGTTCGGGTTCTGGTTTGAGGCTCTTGGCTATTTCCAGACCTCCTTGATCTTGTCTCTGAGATTGGGGTTATGTTACCAACCGCCTTTGGACTCGGAGTTGCAGATGCTTTGACAGGATTGGAGAGCCTTCTTGGTGGTTTAGCACTTGAAGATCTGTCCTTGCCAGAGAAATTAATGGCACTTACACTTTGGCTTACATTGGGAGTATTTCTTCCTCTGAAAATGCAAATAAGATTTTTTTAACTTGTACTCTACTTCAATTCGAGACACACAATTAAAGAAAATACACTTGTTTCAAACTGTCTTAGGAGGAGGCATGGTAAACAATGAAGCAATTAAAAAGTATTTACTCAGTTTTCATATATAATTAAGGTTATCGCGAATAAGTAAGATAAGTCTTGCAATAATGTAAATGCAATAGGATCAATAAATCTCACAATTAGATCAAGTGAGATATGACAAAGACTTATCGATCTTACGGTGAAAAACAGATTTGTGCTTGATACAAAACTATTTTACTTGTTCACATTAAACAAACTAAAGGCAAATGTGAACATATGTACATGTTAGTAAACTAAATGTAGAAATATTATTTCTGAATTCGTGTATTGAAAGTTAAAAAATTACATTTTTCAATCTAAAACTCTTATTTTTAGATTCCTTAACATGTATCTTTAGGCACAAGTTAGCAAGATTTTCAACATAAAGTTTTAGTTTAATATATAACAATAAACAAATATGAATTAAATTAAGCATATTCAATATTATTCTTCTTACAATATTACTCAATAATTTAGTCATGAATTTTCAGATTTATTTATTTATTTAGTATGTTGAAAATCGAAGAGAAGAGTGTAGTAATGTAATTAATTAAATTAAAATTGAAGAGAATGGTGTATAATGTAAAAGATGTTGGAAGTAGCGACTCAGAAATGCAGCATACACCCAATGTTTCGAAATTAACTTCCTTTAATTATTTTCCCCACAAATTCAAACAATCGGAGTAAAAGTAGAACTGTTTTCCAAACAAAACTATAATTCACTACATTCTGAAAATTTTCAATAAACATTTAAGAAAAGATGAAAAAGTACCTCTTAGACTGAGAAGGAAAAGGTACATTCTGTTCCTTGGATCTAGAAGCCGAACGCAGTGGATATCTTTGAAGTTTTGGTTTCGCAGAAGCAGAGTTCCCTGAAAGAAAGAAAAAAAGTTAAACAGAATCAATTAATTGAAAAAGAAAAGAAGGAAAAAAATAGTTTACCAGTAACATCAACAGAAGATTGTTGTTCTTCCATCGTTTTTGGTGAAGAATGACAGAAACTAATTCCAAAGTTGGTTTTTTGTGTTAGATAGAAATGAAAACGCGTTTGATGATCTTATAAAGTGTGTGTAGCTTTTACACGTGTCGAGGCCTTTGAGCGGGAAAAGGATGAATGGGACCCACTAACCATGGGCCATGTCTTCTCCTTTCCTGCGTTTGAATTTGAAATTCGAATATCAAAATTCAAAGTGAAAGAGCTGTTGTGTTATGCGGTCTTTGTTCCGTTTTCTAAAGCATAAAACTGCTTTACAGTTGGTTGATATGATGATAACCGTTACCCACCCCACTAATTAAACCTTGCTTAGGACATTAACCCCGTCTTATGGGAGTTACTTGGCTTAGTTTAAGCAATTGGATTTAAAGCTAACCGGAAGGAAAATTGTTGTTCACACATTTGAAGGCTGAGAATCATATGTAAAAGGCGAAATTGTTCCTCGGCATTTAATTGTCGATGATTTCCTAAACCAGCTGTAGTTAACTGCCGAGGAAAACATCGGTAGTTAACTGTCGAAAAAAACTGTGTCCTCCATATCCACATCTTGTATTTGTGCATCTTCAAAATTTTCATTAACTGTGTCCTCCATGTCTACATTTTGTATTTTTGCATCTCCAAAATTTTCATTAATTGTGTCTTCCATATCCACATTTTGTATGTGTGCATCTCCAAAATTTTCATTAATTGTGCCATTAAAAAGTAAGAATTTAGATTATATTTTTTGTTATATTGTTGGTTTCATTGAAATATATAATCATGTTTAATTTGATCTGTTATAATTTGAAAGAAAAAACATTTATAATTTTACTTTTAAATCAAATCAAAATTTCATTAAGAAAAACACCGTTCATAATTTTCAAACGTTAACGCAATTAAAAGAGCAGAAATATATATAGTGCTAACAAATCTTTTTCTAACATATTTTGAGTCCTAATCTTTTTTTCGAGGATTTAAAGTCTAATCTTAACATTATTTTTTGCTCACGTTTGTTACTAATTCTTTTTTAGAGGATTTAAAGTCTAATCTTTAACATTATTTTTTGCTCACGTTTTTTACTAATATTTTTTTTAATGGATTAAAGTCCAATTTTTAACAGTATTTCTTGATCACGTTTGTTACATTTGTTTTAATATTTAAATTAAATTTATTCTTATATATTTGTTACATGTGTTATTTGTATTTAAAATTAAGGGTATTTTTGAAAAGAAAAATTCAACCTAAAAGTGCTGAAAGGGGTAGTTTTCTTTATATATAGTATAGACTATTTGTTACATGTGTTATTTGTATTTAAAATTAAAGGTATTTTTGTAAAGAAAATTCTAACCTAAAAGTGCTGAAAGAGGTAGTTTTCTTTATATATAGTATAGATTTAATTTAATATAGTGCTAACAAATCTTTTTCTAAAATATTTTGAGTCATAATTTTTTTTTAAAGGATTTAAAGTCCAATCTTAACATTATTTTTTACTTACGTTTGTTACTAATCTTTTTTTAGGAGATTTAAAGTCCAATATGTAACATTATTTTTTTCTCACCTTTGTTACTAATCTTTTTTTAGAGTATTTAAAGTCCAATCTTTATTAATATTTTTTGGTCACGTTTGTTACTAATATTTTTTTAGTGGATTTAAAGTCTATAATCTTTAACATTATTTCTTGCTCGTGTTTGTTACTAATATTTTTTTAGAGGATTTAAAGTCCAATCTTTACCATTATCTTTTGATCACGTTTGTTACAATTGATCAAAGGTTAAGGAAGAGTAACCTGTATTAATAAAATAAATAATATGGAAATACTATTTTTTGTGGAAGTAATAAAATAATATGGAAATACTATTTTTTGTAAAAGGGATATGAAAATACTTTGCAATCTTTGTCGGTTGTATTGAGGGGAACAACACATATGTACAACATAAAATCGGCTGATAAAAAAGTGAAATGAGTTTTTGTTTTTTGTGAGTTTGATATGTGGTTAACGGAGGTAAAAGAGGGTTAACGAGGACAATTAGTAACATGGATTAATAATCCACGTGTTATTTTATAATTGGCTAACAATAAGAACAATTCATAAGGACTTGTGTGTAAGTTTTCTCCTTAAATTAAATTTATTCTTATCTATTTGTTACATGTATTATTTGTATTTAAAATTAAAATTAAAAACTAAGGGTATTTTTGGAAAGAAAAGTCTAACCCAAAAGTGCGCTGAAAGGGGTAGTTTTCTTTATATATAGTATAAACAAGATTAAAAACTCTTGATACAGAATTAGTCGGCCCTAATTTTTTAGTGAGAGAAACTCCAACTACTCTCTACGTTTTCTTTCTCTCACTTGTCGAGGAGGGGTGATTTTAGGTCATTTTTTAACCTAGACTGAGTTTTAATATAACCTAGCAACCAACTAACCCTATTTCAATAGCTCACGACAAAACACCCACAAAAGGGTCAACAAATACATCAAAATAAATTCCAAAACATCACAAACATTAAAACTAAACCAAATACTTTAAAATTAAACTATAATCATTAAACCTGGGTTATTCACAAAAACCAAGCTAATTTCATAATCGAATTATAGAAAAAATTTCTCGCAAATTAAAAACACTTGCTCAAAGAATACACGACAAAAATTTAAACATCATTAACCCTCGAATCCACTGATAAAACAAATATCATGTATTACAAAAACATTCAAAAACGAAAAACCAGAGCTTTAACGATTAAAACAACTTAAAAATTATAAATAACCAATAAAGATTCGATTTTCAATTGAAATAAAAAAAAATAGAGCTGAAGAATAGATGAAGAATTACATGGATATTTTGTTATTTGAGATGAGCAGCAAGATCTTTTTGGGTGTAAAGAGTAGCGAGTCCGGATGGATTTGAGGAGTGACGAGAGAAAAGTTGAATTTATGGGGTTTGAGGAACGAGGGTGATTCTGGAACAACAAGAGCGATTTCTGGAACGAGGGTCACATGATTCCTGGAGAAATGTTTGATTTAGGTTTAGATTGAAACAAGGGTGTGAATGGAACGGAGTGAAGGGATTGTGTGATTTGGATTAGGTTTGTGTTGAATGAATTTGGGAAAGTTATGTTGTATCTCTATCATACAAATAAAGATAAGATACTCTTATGTCATATTATTATTATATTATTATTTATTGTGTTTTTTTGTCTAAAAAAGTTTTTGTTATGTTATTTTTTTTATTTTACAAAATAAAGATATATTAGTATACAAATAAATATACTCTTATATTATATTATATTATATTATATTATTATGTTGTTTGTAAAAAAAAATAAGAGTAAATCATCGAATTGGTCCCTGTCTTTGTACTCAATTTTTAAATTGGTCCTTGACTTTATTAATAACGAAAAATAGTCCTTTTCTTTGTCAAATGTTTTTCAGATTGACCACCGACTCTATTAATTGTTTTGTATTTTTAGTCATTATGTACCAAATAAGATCCAAAAGGTATTATGTCACTAACCACTAAATAATATGCAAAAGACATTGAGTCATTAACACTAAAAATACAAAACTAATAGAGTCAGGGAACAATCTGAGAAACGTTTGATAAAAACAGGAACCATTTTGAGTTATCAATAGAGTCATGGACTAATTTGAAAATTTGGTACAAAGATAGGACCAAATTGATAGTTTAATAAAAAAAATTATAATTATGTACTTTTTAATTTTTTTTACAAAATAAAGATATACATGTGTTACAAAAGAAAAAGCTATATTTTTTTTTACGTGATGTGTTATCTATATTTTATTTTATTATTTTATTTTTTTAAGAATGACCGGATGGAAAATTTGTATTTTGGTGAAAAGTTTAGAGGGAAGATTGCCACCAAATATTTGATGTTGTTGAAATTTTTATGAAATAATAGAGTATTGCTCCAAAGATGTCCCAAAAAATATTTAAGGTGACAATTAATGATTTTTACCAAAGAAATAATAGAGTGACGCTCCAAAAACGTCCCTAGAAGTTTCTAAGGGGACAATTTTCAGGGGTTGCGAATTTATTTCTAGCGACATTCAAAAAACGTTGCCTTAGGAACTTTTAGGAGACAATTTTGCACGTCCCCTGAAAAAGTGTTGCCAACGACAACAAATGGTGTAGTGCCAATTTTCATTTATACAAATATTCAAATAATATCTATGATGAATTTGTAGATGTTAAAATCTCTTATTTTTATGGATATACTATACTCCTTCCGTTTCATAATGCGTGCCACTTCAGAAAAAATTGTTTTGAAATGAATGTCACTTTACATTTTTAATGCAACTTTCATTTATTTCTCCAATTTTGCCCTCAATAAGTACTCCAACTTTTGTTTCTCTCACAATTTTCAATGCAACTTTAAGTTTGTCTTTCTCTAATAAAGTAAGGGTAGTTTAGTAAAAGTGTTATGTCTATTAATTATTTCATTACATTTTTAAATCTATGTGTCAAAACCTTAAACGACATTCATTGTGAAAGAATAAGCAGGTATCTGGGGTTCGAACTCCAGCTCCTGCATATAACAATGCATGTCTCTGTCAGCTGAGATATGCTCACGAGGACCTTTAAAATACTCAATCAAACTTGGATGATACTATTGGAGTGAATATCTAAATTCGTCCCTGAATTTTCACGAATCAGACACAAACGTCCCCCAATTCATCGAAATGCACGCGTTGTCCCTGAATTTAACAAACGTCCATCAAAATAGTCATTCCGTACAAATGCTCCGTTAGTGCTGCTGAGCTGTCGTCTTACATGTCCTGTTGTCTTGTACACGTGTACAAGGACCAATTTGATGGAAACGCTAAAAATTTCATTTTTACTTTTTAAATTGAATTTTTCACGTTTTTCCAAATTTACGCCTCTATTACCCATACCTTTCCATCCTCACATTTCAGTCAGAACATCAAAAACGTCCATGACCTTTCTCCTCCCCGCTAAAACCTTCATCATCTTCACCTCCAAAATCATCATCATCTCCGGCGAGGAATGTTGTAAAAGATTCTGTTTTGACAAAAGATTTCGTCGTTTCTTAAGGTAACGTCGTTCCTGTTCGTTTTCCATTAAGTCTTATTCGTTTTCTCCCTTTTTTATATTCGTCTTTGCGATTTTCGTCTTCAATTTTTAGGCATTCGTTTTCAACTTTAGGGTTTTCATCATCATCATCATCATGCTTGCTTTGATGTTCGTCTTTGCTTGCTTTAATTGCGATTTTTAGACTACAGATTTTAGGGGTTTGTGTTAAAGACTATAAAATTTCATGTTTTTATGTTTGATTACTAAAAATGATGAACATTAGAGTAGTTATGAACGAAATAAGTGGTTGATTAAATCAATTTATAAATTTGGTTTATTTTGTACTGTGATTTACATTTTTATGTTGTTTTGCTTGTGATTATGACTAATGCTGACAAAATCTTGTTGTTGAAAATGTTAATCCTGAAAATCTTGTTGCTGAAAATGATGGATAAGTTGCAGAGACTGCTGAAAATGTCAGTGTTGGAAATGTTGTTGCTGGAAATGTTGCAATTCAGGAACAAAATGCTCTCAATGTTGTTGCAAATGAAGTAGTGCCTGGACATGCATGATTGTTAAATCTTAAGGATCGATTTGATAGTTAATAATATAATTTAGGGACTTATTTGATTGAATGTTTTATGATTTAGGGACTCATATGATTGAAAATTTTGTTACAGGGTGTTCCTGCAAGGAGGTATGACATTAGACAGCCAATTATTTTAAATGAGAGACCTAAGCAAACATCAGTGAGGGGTCCTGCACCAACACATCCAACTGCTCTTGGCGTTATTAGAGTTTCATATCCAAATTATAGTCCATCCAGTTCAACTCAATCTAAGTTCATGGAGTTTATCCCAACCCCCGAATTTCCAAAGAAACGATACTTGATGCATGTTTAGATTATGCTTTTGGAATATTTTGACTTGTGTAAATTATGCCCCCTAGTTGAGTTTCTTTTTGGTTATGTAATATTCAACTTGTTAATGCTCCATAGTTGGGTTGCTTTTGCCTATGTAATATTTCAAACTTAAGACATATAACCCATTTAATATCATTTTCAAGGATGAAGTTGTGTGTTTTGCCATTTTTATTTTGTTTTGCAAATATATGCTTTAAGGATCAAATTGGATATGTTTTTATAATTCAAGGACTTATTTGACAGTTTTTTAATATAATTTATGAATCAATTTGATAGTATGTAAAAATTAACAGGAACTTTATTGCATAATGTTTTTTGAAATCAATCAATTTCGTCCTTCGAAATTTTGTCACTATCAATCAATTTAGTCCATGCTTATGTGACATGACAACCAATGTGAGATGTTAACGACCACGTCATCACCGTTAACGCCCCAAATGGACATAGGAACTAATTTGATTGAAATATTACAAATTTAGGGATAAAGCGTGCATTTCGATGAATTAGGGGATATTTTTGCCTGATTCGTGCAAATTCAAGAACAAACTTGGATATTCGCTGGATACTATTGTTTAATAATTAATCACAAAAATACCTTAAAATGACATGAGTTGGTCATTGTAAAAAAAACTTTGATGAGAGGGTTCACCTCACCTTAATTTAATTGAGTTTGTTACGAAGGAGGGTAGGGTCAGTAACTACACTACTTGACTACATTACCTACTGTAGTATCTCCTACATCCTCTATCTCTGTTTTTGTCGGCACGTAATTCACCAATGCCAGCGTGGCACCTTTTCCACGCGCCACGCAATCCCACTTCACCAAACGCCACGCATTCAATCCATGCCTCTGCAGTCCACATCACTCCATCAACGGCCCTCATTTTCCAACACGCGCTTCCGCGGGTGACTCTTATCTCAACATCACGGGTCTTAAAAGTAATTTCCAATGCTTCAGAATAAAGCTAAAAAAGAAACAGTAAAGAAAACAAACACTTGGTTTTGAAGTAACTCCCCAAGAACAACCCTTTTTAATCACAACTACTCTCTGTCTCTCTCACGTGTGTAAAAGTCCAGCACAAGTTTTTCATATTCACCCTTTGATCAAATCATTAACTAAATCAACGGTTCCAACCTAATCAAATCATTACATCATATACCAAAAATATTTTGAGTATGTTTGGTAACCACATAAATTTGAGCTTATAACCTGTGGCTTATAAGGTTGTAAGTTTATATAATTTAATTTTTTTTTAATAACTGTTAATTTTATACAAGTTTATAACTTATTTTCAAGAGTTTATGATAGTTTTGATAAGTTAATTTAAGTAGCGTATAACTTATTAGTTTTTATCTCATATTTACTCTTGCAATCTTAATTGAATTTTTTTTTCTTATATCATTTCATATTTATAAGTTATTTCAACCGTTAATTTTAACAAACAATATAAACTCAATCATATAGCTTATTCGTTATCACCTATAAACTAACTTATAAATCACTGTATAAATTAATTTATCAACTATATGCAATTTTTCATCAAATAGTTTATGATACGATAAATAATCTCTTTCATCTTAAAAAATGTTATGAATTCGAATCGTGTCTTTGATATAGAACAATGTCAAATACCTAAGCATAGAATTTATACACTAACTACATTTCTACCTGATTTGAGAGATTAGTCTTAGTTGTGCACATGGTTAAGAAAATAAAAAACTATTACAACATCATACGGTTGAAAATATGGGTCCTAACTTGTTCCACGTGTGTCTAAGTTACACATTATGATTCCCAAGAAATTATCTGAGCTTTTCAATTTTCAATTTTCACAATACCAGCTAGCACAGTGACAGAGAGTAACAAACAAAGCAACCACAAAATTTATGCAGCTTTAGATCAACAATCTCTCAGTCTTCTTCTATGGTACACTCAAAACTCCTTCTTTCTCTGTCTTCTTTTCTCTTCTCCACTTTATATACTTCTCTTCTTTTCTCTCTATGAAAAAAATAAGTGATTATTTTAAGTCTATAAGCTGATTATTTGGTTCTGCTTCACAGGAATGGTAGATTTGAGCTGAACAACTTCCACATTGGTAAGGTAATTGTTAGATCTACCCTCAAACAACCTCTTCACCACCAATTTCAGACACTGATTCATGGATTAAGCATGTTCTGTGTTTTACACTTCTTGCTTGTAGTAGATCTCGTCGATTCTAGGTTTCCACGTGTTTTACATGTCTGTTACATTACATTCTCCGTGTTTTGTGGTTCTATGTTCTTGATTGATTAGTGTTACGGTGTAATTTGTCTAGATTTGTTGATCTTTCAAGGAGATTGAGACATGAAGCGTAATTTGTGGTGTGTTTTGTTAATCTTTTGATTAGTGTAAGCTACTATTATTGTCGGTGGCTTACGGTGGAGATTGCAAAAAAGTCAATGTATGTGTGTGACGGTCCAATCATTTTAAAAAGGAAATAATATGATGGTGTTTAATTTTCTCAAAAAAAATAAAATGATGGTGTTTAATTGGTTATGTATTATTGCATAAAGAAAATATGCTACTATTAATTCTGCATGATGTCTATGTTACTGTTTAATAATTGTTTGATCATTATTTCTATAAATAAATTATGCCTGTTCTGGTTGGGTTTGGGTTGCATGTTACCCTATACTTACTTTTGATCTTAGTAGTAAATAAAATAATAATAGTTTAATATAATTACCCTATAATTACATGATCTTAGTAGTAAAATAATAATAGTTTAATATAATTTTTCTTTTTGACAATAATAGTTTAATATAATATGCATTTTTTGAGGATTTATTTATTTATTGAGAATTGAGAACAAAATCTATTCTCTGAGAGCAACAACACCTCAAATTATTTTCATAGCACAATTAAATTAAATGAGATGTCAATGTCAATATCAGATGCACTTTATAAAATTGTGACAACTAAAATTTATATTCTCCTTATTTTTTTGCACTCATTTTCGTGGTCTAACTTAATTAAATGTGTATTTATTTTAATTTTTTTAAATCACAACATTTTATCTTTGAGTACTTTAGCTAACCAAGCACTGAAAGAAGCTGGCTATAGGAATTGAGTAACAACAGTTGAAGCTCATTGTCAATTGCATGCACCAACTTAAGTTGACTGAATTTGCGGGTCTAGTTTAAGCAACCATCTTGCATGATTTAAGAATTAATTGTATTTTTGTGTGTATTAATAACTTGCATATTTATAAAAATAATAACCATAGGATCCATTTAGAGACTGATATCGCCTTTTTTCTGTTACAGATTTTGGTATCACAATGGGTAAATCACCAGGAAAATGGATCAAAACTGTACTGTTTGGGAAGAAGGCATCCAAATCAAATATACCAAGAGGAAGAGAGGTAAATCTGTAATGCTATGATAGTTAAGGCAACATTAGTCCTCTCTTCATTATTAAACCACATTCATATTTTATTGAATGCATTCCTAAACATACATTGAAGTTAAATTATTGGTGACACGACACGAATATTGAACTCTAGATTAACCGTTCACCCTTTAAATTCCTACCTAAACGGCATCATCAGATCTATTAGTCAATTGTTGTCATCGATAGACAGAAAGGAAGTAGACATTATGCTTTGGCGATGTTGCCACAATTCTAAAATTTTATTCGATACTTTTACACTTCATGGACTTTGTTTAACTTCATTTACAAACGGTCTAAGATTATGCACACTAGTTGTTGCAATGGACCATAACTGCTGTAATATTATTGAAAAGTATCACTGTTAGATTGCTTTTTTCTCAACAAAATTGAGAGTACTTTGATATGACTGGTAATGAAAATCCTGATGTCTTTTTCTATATTTTAATTTAGAAGTTTGTTAATCAAAAGGAAGGAGTTGTTGCTTCCAAGGTTTCGGAAACTGGTTTAGCTTTAGAGCCAACCTCCAACACTGTTGCCGTACATGAGGAAGACCTGGAGCTGGAGAATAAAGAAGCAGAAAATGTTTTACCTGGAAATCAAGAAATTGACACAGTGGGACCTGTTGATCAAGATGCACCACTTGATCCAGAGAAAATGAAGCTGGAGGAAGCAGCTACAAAAGCACAGGCTGCTTTCAGGGGTTATTTGGTGCGTAACTAACTGTTTTATAGATATTTTTCCGATGAAACTCTAATTGCCTCTTAGTCTGCAAAATTATGAATTTTTAACTATAAAGCATGGAGATATATTTAAAGTGCACTTTCTGATTGTGGTGGATTGAGAAATGAAGTTTAGAAGATTTAATGTTACTACTTACCAGAGCACAATCTTGAAGCTTAGTGCAGCATTTTAGTCTTAGTGTTACAATAACCCCTACATTTTTATAGCTTGTCTTTATTTCTCCTCAATTTCACTTCGATTATAAATTTGTGCTCTTAATTTGAAATTGATTTTGGGACTCTGAAATATTTATTTGTCCAGAGCAGCTGTCAAGCAATGTTGCTACTGCCTTCATGTTCTCTAAATAGAGAAGCTTTATTATTTCTTTCATGTTATAAGTTATAACTAATTCTCAAAAGCTTCTTGTTGGAGATCAATACCTTTTGGTTCTCACTGATATGTCACTCTAGATAGAAAAACATAATTCATCAATAAATTTGTTGCCATCTTGAATTCTTTGCTGTATCTGTCTCTGATTATTTGTTTACTGACAAATATGTCGATGAAAGAATTGGCAAATGGACCAGTTTTTAATTTATTGGCATTATCTTTTTGGAGGATTGATTGTGTGAGTTCTTATAAGTTGTTATATTTGATATTTTGCCTTAACCAATGCAAATGTCTCTATTGAAGGCCCGGAGAGCATTTAGAGCCTTAAAAGGCATAATAAGGTTACAAGCACTTATTCGTGGGCACTTGGTTAGAAGACAAGCTGTAGCTACATTGTGCTGTATGTACGGAATTGTCAAATTACAAGCACTTGTTCGTGGACAAATAATTAGAAAGTCTGATGTTGGATTTGAAATTCATGAGAAGTGCAATCTATTGAAGCTTCAGGTTATTATTTCCAAATCCGTTTTCTCTCTACATTATAATTTATTTGTCATGTTTTCTTTAAATTCTTCTGATTAGGCCATGGGTGGGGTTGGAATATGAAATTGAATTTATAATTAACCTGATTTTCTTGTTCAAATTGAAATTAGAGCTAAATTGTTCTATTAAAGATCATAATTCTTGCTGAGCTAGCAGCCACAACATTCAAAATGAGGACTTACCGTGCAAATAAAGGGGCAAGCTGGTGCTTTAAAGCTTGGCTCCTTGCTGTTCAAATAAATGGTTTTATTTTGAGTTATTTGCTACAACTAGAATTATGGATGTCTCTTATCGTGGAATACTTTTTAATCTTATTAAGAAGTTGGTGCAATACACAAGCTGTTGCGGATTGTCTTCATAGATTTTTTTTTTCTGAGGGAACTTATTGTTAAAGACAAGTATGGTTTCTATTATCAAACAATGCGTGAAAATTCTTATGAGTGTCTTTTGGTTATTTAAGTATTGTTAGTTTGATAACTTCAAAGTGCACAAGTCAGTGATAAGAAAGGGAGGGGAGGTTGCATGTATAATATTTCTTAACTGCCGTTGCTGCTAATGATTTTCTTTCTCAATGTGTTTTTCCTTAGGATGCCAAACCTGTCAAGCCAATTGCTATATCTGGTAAAATTATGAAGCTGTCGGCAAACACTTTCACCCGTAAGGTAACTTACATTACACCATATATGTGTGACAACGATGCTAGATCAATTTTTTTTTCTGTGGCTACAAACTCCGACTGAGTTTCTTTCGAGAACAAACGATGCGATAGATTATAAAATAAGACGTTTAAATTTTTCTTAAAGCTGATCAAATTTGAAGTTTAACTTTTTTGCTACAATAATACTATAGATCTCATCAATAGCCGTATCTTTTGTGTATTTAATACTGAAATAGCAATCATGCATAAAACAGAGACCTAAGATCTATTTATTATTCGTGGCATCTCAGGGCTAGTCACTTCTCTCTCCCCAATTACTCAAGTGATCTCTGTATTGATAATTGATATGGTAGAGGGAGAAGTAATAGGAATGTAGGGGGGCACAGTCAATTTTGTTTTCTGTGACCCGCCGTTTGAAATAATAGGAATGTGGTTGTTAGGCATATCAACTCAACAAGAAATATTACAGTATTATCTCAAGAACTCATCTCTTCATATATTGGAAATGCAATCATCAAGCTGAGGTTTAGGTAAATAGTCTTAGACTCTTAGTTAGAGCAACACTTTGAGTTAGTCAAATTAAATTAATTAAAGCAGATGCCAAGATTATACACGTAATTATTGTTAGCTAACCGTGTGTGTTCTTAATCCTAGTTGCATGTGCACTAATTCATATTCTACTAATTTTGTAGTTAAAGCACTTGACAATTGACACTATTCACAGGAAGACTAACTGGGTTTAATTCACATGGGGGATGTAATTGAGTAAAAGCTGGAGTAAATTATATCATGATATAGTGATTGAATATCTTATAAATTACCAGAGACTGTGCATTAATTTGTTCTGAGTGGGTTTTTGCCCATTATTTGGTTATGTCATGCCATATTTTAGTTTGGTTAAATTGAAAAAACCCGGTTTTCACATCAATCAGACTTTTTAAAGAGAGCATATCTTTTAAGTGAGAAAGTAAGGCATATCTACTTGACTTCATTCAACTCTCAAAAAACCCGGTTCTCACATCAATTAGACTTTTCTTGCTTTATTTAAGACAGCTTTTTTCTGTTTCATTTATCTTGCACCATGCATGTGTCAATTATATGGAACACATACTTCTATAGTTCTATTACAATTTGCCTTTGGATCTTTTTGTTGTTTCAGCTTATTGCTTCATCAACTACAATTATGGCCCTGCGTTTGCAATATGTTTGTGGTGATCCAAATTCAGTCCTTAGTTGGTCTGAGCGCTGGTCAGCATGTCGGTTTTGGAAGCCAATTCCCCAACCTAAGAAAATCCGGGATACCAAGTCTCAGAAAAAGCAGGGTAATATTTCAACTGGAGATGCTCAGACGAGCAAGTCTAAACGTACCCACAGGAAGCTTCCTACTGCAAATTTTGACCTAGCCCCAGCACAAGCAAACCCTGAATTTGAAAAACCAAAACGAAATGCAAGGAAATTTCCAAGCCAACCCTCAGATCCTTTGCTGGAAAATCCACAGATTGAGCTTGAGAAGGTTAAGCGTAACTTGAGAAAGGTGCATAACCCAGTTGTTGAAACTGCAGTTCTGCCAGAAGTTGAATCTGAGATTCCAAAGCCTCCTTTGGAAAAGGAGACAGTTCCCTCAAGTGTTGGCGTTTCAGAACAAGGGGTCATTAGTTCCAATGAAATGGTCAAAAAGGAAGCAATGTTAACCAGTGAGCCAGAGATGGGAATTACTCCTAGTCCTAGAGATTTAGTCACTAAGGAGGTGTTTGACACTCCAAGCAGTTATCAGGTGAATGGAGAATCAAAGCCTTTGACAGATATTACAAGTAAAGATAAAAACATTTCTGATGATGAAGTAAAAAATGAACCCAAAGATTTTGAAGAGACTGTTTGCAAAGATGAAAATGCTCACTTAACAAACGGTGATTTGAATCACAAGGAAGATCAAACAGGAAGTGAAAACCAGAAACCAACCCGAAAAGCCTCAATTGGAGCTAAGCAGGAACGTGCAGAGAACGGTTTGCATAATAGTCCGACAGTACCAAGTTATATGGCAGCAACTGAATCTGCAAAGGCAAAATTGAGGGCTCAAGGATCCCCAAAAGTCGTACAAGATGGAAGTGAGAAAAACAACAGTGCTCGGCGACATTCCCTGCCATCTTCAACTAACAGCAAAATCAGTTCGCATTCACCTAGAACACAGAGACCAGTTCATTCAGGTGGTAAAGGGGCCCACAAAAGTGACAAAGCAGTATCTTCTTCTAGAGATGGAAATGGTATGATGTAGTGTTCCTTCTGCATAGAAAATTCACCAAAAAAATGCTTTGAAAATATCACATAAAAAAGAAAATATGACACCATAAGATCACTTAAAAGTCACTTTTTAATAATAATTTCAACTTAGTGGCATGCCTCCTTTCTTAAGTATGACAAATAATAGCTCAGTCATGCTAAACAATATGATGAGAACTTTTCTCTGAAATTTGATTGCAGATTGAAATAACAATACAGTTCCTTTCATTTACTGTAAAAACACCTTGATAGAATACTTGAAGTGCACTACAAAATTCATGTTTGTTTATTCTGGCGTTTGTCTTTTTATTCATTATGATTTATTGTCAGCAACTATTCTGGTTACTCTTGCAGGAAAGGTAGTTCAAGCAGAATGGAAGAGGTGATTTGAGGAAGACTAGTTTTCCGAAGTTGACATGAAGAAGTTGAAACTTGTGATGTTTATGTGTTATCTTTGATGGAAATTGCTGAATTGACCGAACTATAGGTGTGTTTGATCAAGTTTATCTTCGCTGCATTTTGGCGTTTGAGAGTGATTTGTACATTATAGGTTTTTAGTTTTGCATGAAGCAACTATACCCAAATTTATGTCCTGTTTGTTTTCAAACATTATTTCTGGGCTGTCTATATTGTTTGTTTTTTTTCTTCCCCTGAAGTGTGTATGATTTTAACACGTACCTTCCTAGGTGTTACAAAGTACTTATGTGTGTTGAATTTCGACCTAAATATTTTATGGTAACGTGAATTTGCTCATGCTAGATTTCTTCATATTTGTTTTAGGCATTTCGTTGAGGTAAACTACTAAATGTTGAAGGTTGCCAATAGGGAAGGGCGTCGTGTTAAAAAGTATGTTTTTAAAAAACAATTGTAGTAGCTTTAAAAATAATGTTGAGTTTGTTAGAAGCGTATCCTTCACATGTTTGATTAAAGGTTTGCAAAAAGTTTCCAAACTCAATTGAGCCACACTTAAGATTACAGAGGCTAGAGTAGGGGTTAGTTTAGGCACGAAGTTGGCAAAAATCGATGATTGTATAGGATAAGTGGAAGCAATTTTGAAAATATGTGTGAGATTAGATAACTAGTTGGCTAAGGTTAACACATGTGAGAGATGAGAACCCACTTGGGCTGGTTTAGTGATGTTGTATTGTGATCCGGGAGCGTGCTCTTACTTAAGGTCTCAAGTTCCATACTCAAGGTCTCAAGTTCCATTCTTTCCAATGTCAATTTCGGTGGGGCAATTTAACTTTTTTAAAAAAATAAAAAATAAAAATGTGAGAGACGAGCATGATAATTTGACAAACATGAGAAAGTATCAAATCTCACCAATCTTGATAAGGATTAGTACAGCATGGAAATGAAGAAAAGAGAAGTGCCATCCTTTAATGGAGATGAACCTTTTGAGTGGAAAACCAGCTTTGAGATTTATTTCGAAGTTTACAATATTTGCGAAAATATGAAAATTTAGACCAAGGAGAATTAATTTTTTAAGTTTGGAGAAGAGATAAAATATTAGACATGAATGATGCATTTTAGAAAATAATTAAAAGTTTTTTTTTCCTTTTACAATTTTATTACTTCTGGAAACGACGATAATTGTTTAGAGTCTTGTTAACAAATACTCCTAAAATGTACGAAAATAATTGTAGGAAAAGGTGTTCTAAGTCATAAAAGTCTTGTTATTTCATACAAAACCCTTTCCGATATATGACCTATATACTCTTAGTAGATGCTATGGGTGATGACCTTGGTTTGGGTCTTTTCCTTGTTTTTTTTTCCTTTTCTTTTTTCCCTTTTGTTATAAAAAAAATACTCCTAAAATATACACAAATTTTTGAAATAAATATTTTTAAATAGTAAACGACATTTAATTAGCTAAGTAAGCATGATGAGTTCCACTATCCGTCAGTGGAATATAAGATGAACATACGTGAGAGAAGTTGAAAAGAGAACTTTTATATGTTGAGAAAAGTTGAAAAGAGAACTTTTGACATTGTTTAGGGGTGACGATAAGAAAACCGTTTGCCTAAATTGTCATTTGCATTTGCATATTTCTCATCACAAGCTTAACATTTTCTAAAAGGATAATATTTTTGCCTAGAAAAGAAAAAGGGGGATAATATTTAGTTTTTTTGGAAAATGCTAACAAGTGCTCTATAAGCATTGTTTAAGCATTTAAAAGTAGCAACTTTTGCATTGGAAATTGTACGGTTCTAACTTCAACAAGTGTTTGACTTATATTTTCAAGATATAATTTCTTTTTATGGGTTCCTTAAACAATGCCCTTAGAGCACTTTTTAACATGGCCCTAGTTTTTTTTTTTTAAAGTTAGAGAGAAACACACCTACATTTCAAACCATAATACATTTCTACTTAGAACAATCTCGAGAATCAACAGACCATTGAATTTTCGCTTAAACAGAATTTTTATTAATACAAGAAATTTCACTTAGATGGAATACAAATTACTTGTCACTATAGCGAGGCTATGAAAAAGAAGACAAAGATGCTTCAATTCAAACCATCACAATAATAATGATAATAATAATAATAAATAATCAAGTATGAACGAAATGTTCATTGGGAAAAACAAATAACAAGTGCTAGAGAGAAAATACCAAAAAGTACAAAATCCACACACCACATGAAGAATAAAAAATATAGTGAGTGTCTATTTAAGCGCACACGAAACCCTTTGGAACTCCCTTTCCACAATAGTTAAGTACCAAGCTCAAATTAATGGGAAGATTAAGGTTAATGCCTAAGACATTAGCCTTAAGAGCAGTGCAAAGGCACACAGCAGCTTCAAGATTAGCAAGACCATCAATGAGAGAGCAGCATGGTGTCTTTGGTGGCTTACCAAGCTCAACATTAATCTAAACCA
>Ga0315915_1001631_pt1 | contig 27422 bp, 15 predicted proteins | sample MpolbnodulesMG_FD_207738 | JGI IMG/M metagenome (GOLD analysis project Ga0315915, IMG submission 207738) | Medicago polymorpha root nodule microbial communities from Los Angeles, California, United States - branched nodules | ecosystem: Host-associated > Plants > Roots > Nodule | place: USA... | reverse complement strand
AGGGACTGGTCACAACGGTTGTTCAGAGACAATCGCGGCACGATTGGACAAAATCGTGACACGATTTTGGACTGCTGTGACTAGTATTTAAGTGGATTCTGCAGAATTTTGAAGAAGAGCTGAAGCTAGAGGCCTAGGGTTTACAAAAGGGGGAACTTGAAGGTTGAGTATCTTTGTAAGGGGGGTCTCTAGGGTTGGGATAAACATTGTAATCACCTTGGGTAGTGAGATTACATCATTGGAAGGATCTAAAGCTTCTTCTGTGTATTCTCTAGTAAGATTCATATGAGTGTGGTGAGGGAAACAAAGGGTAGAAATTAGGTATAAGACTGATTTCTTGTAACCTCTTGTAACACCTTCTCATAGTGGATTGGAGAGCTGCTCTCTCCCCCAGAGTAGGTCATATTGGACCGAACTGGGTTACCATCTTGTGTGTGTTTGTTTACTTCTTTTTTAAGCTTGCTTATCTCTATGCTTGGTTAGTGTTTGTGTCATTGTTTTAGCTCTTATATGTGTTGTTGCTTGAAGACACTTAGACCTAGGATTACCACTACCCTTTGCTCCACACATCTTTGTTTTTCATTGGTGTGATTCCGAACGGTATACATATCACAACATGGACGATTCATATACACTTGTAACACTCTCTTCTTTCTGTTATTCGGATCCAAGTGCTGTCAAAACAAGGTCTTTTGTTCTGTTATATTTCCTTTTTTTTCGTTTATTGTGGGGGGCACAAGGAAATAACTATAACTATAGTAAAAATGGTAAATATGATTAAGATGTCCACTACTAAGATTGAGGTCCAAATGCAATGTCATTAAGTCTAAATTTACGTTCCTTTTTTTGTTTGTTGTGCTGGGTTCATTCTCCCTTTTGGTGGATATGCATAAAGTCAATAATCACCGCGAGTGATCATGCATAAGTAATAAAAAAAGATTTGATAAGAAAAGTGAAAAAAAGAAAGGTCCATTCCATATAAACAAATAAAAAGAATAACAAAAGGGCTCAAACATGGGAATTATATTTCTAATAGATATGACACTTGGGACAATTATCTTTGATGTCCATTGCAGAGGCAATATATGTGCAGCTGATTGACAATTATGTTATTAAGTTATGCTTTTTTGATTCGTTATATATGATGTTTTCATGTAGAAAGAAAGAAAATGGGTGGATGAAGACTGTTTTTTTCTTCTTTTTCTGTTGCCACAATTAGGAAGACTATTTAACAATGGACTGTGTTTATTTTTTTGATATGAAAGAATAACCGTCTTTCTAAAGATCACAACTGTTGATTTGAAGAAAATGAATAAAGTGAAATAGACAAAAACCAATATCATTACGTAGTGCACGAGAGCAAGTTAATGATTTTCTCTAATTACATTCACGTGCATAATTAGAAATGGGACCCATGATTAGGGACATGTCGTTAGTTAAAACTAATTAGGCAGAATTTGTTGAGTGGATATCTTTGTTGTTTAGGAAAATTTTGTCATTTGGTTAGGTACTATTATGAGATCAGGCGTGAAAAGCACATGCACGTGGATATATACGTATACATATATAGATACAACAAAACAATGCCCTTCTCTTGTCAATAAAGGCTGCGCCACATGTTCCTTCTCAACAAAACACAAGAATCAAACTTCAACTGATATCAAAAAGTTGTCACTAACACCCATAAAAGATCATTGTCATTTATCCATTTAGTTATTGTTTTAGTTTTGTTATGGTAACTCCCCAATAGGTTTACTAATAGGCATTGAATCAAGTGGAGGAAGATGTTATATCTTTGTTACAACTTATTTAACGAATTAAAGTTTGAATTTTGATTGTGAGAGAGGTATTTATATTTAATATCTAACAATGCCTCAATTAGAATGATCTCTAGTGAATGAAGCTTATGGAAAGACAAAAAAAAACCACTAGATTTGGAGAATACCAAATGTATTTTGTGCGAATTTGTACATATTAGAGGCATGTTATTGGAACACAAGTTTGACCAACATAGTATAGACATCATACACCAATATGCATTCGATGAATGTGTTGGTACATCGAGGCGTGAACTGAAAATATTTAAAGAAGAACAAAATGTATATTATCCGTATTATTTTTGGTGTCTATGTTTGAAAATTGTGTGCATAAATCATTTCTCACCAAACAAGTACATCTTTAAAGGGCAGGCTAGCATGAAAGCACAAATAAACGGTCAATTATATGACTTTAAAACACATATAGACCACTTGTTAACAACATTGTTAATAGTTCTTGGAAAGGGAAATGTTGTAGAAGCATTTTCATTCTTTAAAAAACTTTGTTGAAGCATAAATTCAATCATGGTTTGATTTTTTAGCACCTCTATACCTATCTTGCCGGCTTCTCCCTAGCTAGCACATTTTCTTCAGTTGATTTTTTAAAATAGGTATACAAAAGAATGAAATTGATTTCTAAAATCTCTTGTACTTAATCTTGCCGACTTCATTAGTGGCATGAGGCAAGAGCATTATTGAGGATATCTCTATAAGGGTGTTGTATTTTTATTTGTTTAATTTAATATCTACCATTTTTTTCAACAACAGAAATGAGGGGGAGTTGCACACTTGAGGATACGATTGTAAATTACCTTCTGTATATAATAGGCAAGTCTTTCTTTGTCTAATTGTATGCTCTGAAATTTCACTTCTTAATAGAGTAAATCAAGAGTTTTTGGTGACTACAATATAAAGAAGACCAAACCTTGTATTTATAGCAACATAACACACCTTTGATTCTCCAATTGTTGATGAACTTGAAAGTTAGTCGAGGATTCAAATAATAGTATTCAATAATGATTTCCTTTTTCCTCAAATAATTAGGTCAAGAAAGACACTCTGTCCATCACATTTTGGGTTTCTTAAATGCTCCGAAGAGTGTTAAATGATGCAAATGATATTTGAGAACTAAAATGCAAGTATAAGTGAAAAGTTAAAGGCAGTTAAACATAGGTGAATTGCAAGTAAAATAAGTTGTTTGATTGACTAAATTTTATCTATGGTGAAATTTACAAATGGTATTTATAGACCAATGAAATTTATAAGTGATGCAAATGATTAATTACCAACACTTTATGATGCAAACTACTCCATCCGTCCCATAATAACTGACCTTTTTGCTCATTTCACACTTATTAAGAAAAAATGTATAAGTGAAAGAGAGAAAAAAATAGTTTTAAGTGTCTTGTCGAGTATTGGTGCATTTTTCATTATCATAAATGCAAAGTAGAATATATTGAATTGGAAGTGATGAAAGTAGGATTAATTATGATTGTAATTAGAAAAAAAAGTCATTAATATTGCATTGAAAAGTGAAATGGGTTAGATATTTTATGACAATTTATTTTTGCAAATGGCTCAATTATTTTAGGACGGAGGGAGTAGTTGACAAGCTACATTTGTCTAACTCACCAACGACTAAGTGAGTTATTAAGCTCCTCGAACGAATTACCCCAACGATAATTTATGATTTCTCAGCTAAAATTTTGATTGATCTTCTTCCACGCTGATAGCACAATTTCTGTTTAAATAACTACAGTTGATTTGCCCTAACCGCCTTTGATATATTAGCTTTCTTTCTCTGTTCTTTGTCTTGCTATCTTTCTAACCTTCGCAACCTTGTCATCTTCAACTTCTTTTATTTAGATCATCTTGAATTATGTCTCAATCAGATTATTAAAACTTTTACATAGTTACTACGTTGTTAATGAATCGAACTCTGACTCTTCTTCTTCCTCTCCCTTCTTGCTTTAGAATATCCCCATCCTGCGACTAATTATGTGAGATGGCTAACTCGACTAGAGACTAAAAAAACCGATCAATGAAGACTAGAGGTCTTTACGACAATATCTTGTTGCCCAAGAAAGACTTCTATTTTGACATTGAGCTCTTTTATGGATTTAATGGCTACCGATCAATAAGTACTATACTTTTGTTATTCGTTACGATGTGATTAGCCTCACTCTTCTTGATGTAATTGTCATTCTTGAACTTTCTTTAATTGGAGAAGAAGCCTCATCTGCCTATATTTCCCCAATCCCCGATTTGAGGATTGCTTTTTCAAAGAACACCTTTTAAGTATTCCAAATTTTTGGCTGCCATGTTGAAGTCGTCCCTGTCATTGATGCAGAACACAACAATTTTGTTGTATTGATTCAAAAAGCTCTACATCTATACAATTATGATTCAGAAGATGTCCATTTTTATTTTAAATCTAGCGGCAAAACCCAAACACACTAATTGTAAAAAAGAATCACACTTATATCATCAAGTGTAGCCTTTTAGCATATGAATCACACTTATAGATTTAGAGAATTACATTATTATCTATTAATAATAAAAAAAAAACTTGAACGTTTCTTTTTAATAAAACATCAATCAGTCAAAAAACAAGATCAACGTTCGCCTTGTGCCAAGAGTTTGTCGTTATAGTTATAGGAATGTATGTTTGTTTTCTTTCGAAATGAACTCCGGCTAATATTTTATTTGAAGTTTTGTACTTAGCTGTGAAAATTGAAAACATTGAAGCTTTGAACGTGCCCATTAATCCAATAGAGATTGGATTTGTAATTTTATATGATTGAGAAAGTGCTAATTAATCCTTGGAAACGCAATTAATTAGTATTGAGAATAACAAGAATGAATAAATTGACAATCTTGGTCGTTTTCTGTAACACTAGAAATAGGAATCGCTGCTGATCCCTTAAAATTGATCATCCTATGTACTCCCTCCAACGTGGTATATAAGCAAAAATTAGTCCATATATCATGAAATTAAATGTAACGTACAAATTAAAACTATCTTTTACAAAACAAATTAATACTTTTAAACCGTAAAAAAGATTAGCATTGTAGTAGTGTTGTAGTGGTGATTGGAAGTGATCGGATCGATGATCGAAGGCAGGTGAAGTGGCGTAGTAGTTTGAATTGTTTGATCAGTAGTTATAGTGGTGGATAGAAGTGATCAAATTGATGATGATTGATGGCGGGAGTGGTAATCTCTACGTAGTTGAATAGTGATCGACGATGGTCAGGATAATAGTTACCATTGGTTGATAGTGATCACATAAATGATTGGAGGAGGTAGAGTATTGGTCGAAGTGATGGCCGACAACTACCAATGATGATATATCAAGTTAATACATAAACAAAAATAAATAAAAATTATTTTTGTAGTTGTAATTTCTAACATCTAATATGATATATTTTTTTAGAGGATTTAAAATGATATATTGTTATCGATTATGTTTAGTTTTTTGAGAGGAGTATAATGTTTGGTTGTTGTAGGATTTAAAACTTAATTAGAACCAATCCCACTGAACCAGAATTGGGACACACTCAAATACTTGTAACAAAAAATGTCTATTATATTAATCACTTTAATCAATTAAATTATTAACAACATACACATTCATAGATATTCTTGTAATTTCAATATGGTAAAGAGATCACACAGCGACATCGGTCCACACATTTTGAGATCAAAATAAATTACAGTCTACTCAAAAAGTTGTTCTCCTAAGTTTGCAAAGATGACACTTTATAGGTATCTAAAATTGATTGTCTATCAATTTACTCTCCAATTAAATTAACTCTAAAATTCCTCATCTTGTATTTTTGCCGTTGTGACATTCGATTTAATTTCAAACATATTTGGTGATTTTTTGTTTTGACAAAATATTCTAGTGAAATTATTTCCACGTCAAAAAAATTAATCCATCAATTTTAGTAAGGATAATGCTAGATAAAGTAAAACTGGTTGGTGAAATTCACCAAATGAAATGGCAGCTTCATGTCCATTGGATTTAGTATAATTGTTTGACTAACCTCTTAATAACAAATATAGTAAATAAGAGCAACAGCCCCATGTTTTTCGGACAAACACGATTTCAATTAGCTAAACGATTTCAATATAGTAAATAATGCTTGTTCGTGAGCATTTCGTTAGATGATATTTCGGGATATATATCACTGTTCTTTTAGCAATTATAACACCATCTCGTCGGCGTTATAAGCAAAAATGCATTTTTTAAATTCATTCAATAAATGATATATGTGTTCTATAATATCGATCACATACATCATTTTTTGAACGAACCTAAAATGTATATTTTTTTGTTTATAATAGTGGCCAGATGGTGTATAACTTATATAAACTCTAAACAATGAAATAAACCTAATTTTTGCTTCAGGGGACGCATATAGTAGGGAGGGCGTGTTTGTTCTTCTTGGTAGAGGGAGGTAGGGCGCATCCGTGATGGTATGGGGGAGAGGGGGATAGGTAGTTTGTAGAGAATGTGAGGAGGAAGGTGGAAAATGGTGGTGTACTCTTTTTTGGACGAATAGGTGGGTTGGGAAGGTGCCTTTGTGTGAGGGATTTGGTCGTATTTACCTTTTGTCTGATTATAAGGCGAAGTCGGTGGTTGAGATGTTTTATATAGGTTGGAGGGAAGGGGGGAAACTTGGAAATGGCGGTTGTTTGTCTTGCAGGAGGAGATGGCAAACGAATGTAGAACTATTTTACTTGATGTCATTTTACAGGTTAATAGTCAGGATGAATGGAGGTGGCTCCCAATCAAGGAAATGGTTACACTATTCGTGGTGCCTATCAGTTACTCACTCATCAAGAGGATCATCACTTGGATACGGTTTTGGACATTATTTGGCACAAACAGGTTCCGTTGAATGTGTCTATTTGTGCTTGGTGCCTCTTGCAAAATAGATTACCGACTAAGGATAACTTGGTTAGACGCGACATTATTTCACTAGATTATCATCATTGTATTAGTGGTTGCGGTCAAATTGAATCAGCTCAACATTTGTTCATTCATTGAAATTTATTTAGTTCTCTTTGGATGCACGTGCGAAAGTGGGTTGGTTTTGACTCGGTGGATCCTCATAATATTATGGATCATTTTATTCAGTTCTTTATCTTTGTAGGAGGTTCTCGTGCTCGTCGGAATTTTGTACGGTTACTTTGGCTTGCATCGGTGTTGGTCCTCTGGTCAGAAAGAAATAATATGTTGTTTAAATTAAAAGAAAGGTCAATTATGGAGTTGTTAGCTAAAGTTCAATTGATTTCTTTTTGGGGACTAGGCAAAGTATGCTAAGTTTCCTTTTGGCTATCATTTGTGGTGGCAAGAGCCGTTAACTTGTTTGGGCATTTGTTGATGTCGTCTTTGTTTGATTTGTAATTTTGTAAACTTTATGTAGTCTTTCCGGTACAACTTGTGTTGGAGATACTACTATTTAGTTGGTAAGAATATTGCATATTATATGTAGGGGTTGAGGTTTGAACCCTTGACACTCCACTTCTCCACAATTAAATTGTGTGAGCTCTAACCACTAGACTACTTGATAAAAAAAAAAAAATTCCATTTTCACTTGTTAAAAAAAAACTTATTTAATTATGTTTATAAAATGAAAACAATGAAAAATAAACTTAACAAACTTGAACTATGAAACGTCTTCACTTCACCTATGTTGTGGCTAAAGACTATAGTGCCCCTCGTGGGTTCGTATACTTGAAAATTGAAACTGAAACCGTTTCTGTGTCAGCACTGTTTCATTTCTGATCCCTCACGCGTGTGCATTCTGCAACCAAACCCAAACCAAACCAATTTTGCACATTTCTGTTCAAACTTGATAGTTCAAAGAGTTAGTTAACGGTAAAAAATTAATGCGTTTGATTTTTTTGGTGGATTTTTCTGTTATTCAGATTTGGACCAATGAAAACGAGATCTTTCTTTTCTGATAGGATCTTTTCTCTGTTATCTTCTCCCTTCAACTTTCTTTTTCACTCTGTTTCTTCCAGTCACTTATTATCATCATTATTTTTATACACTTAATCCACTCTCATCATGCTACCATAAATTAAGCTACTTTCTCTTCCTTTATCTTTCAATCCTAATTACCCCTTTTGGTTTGTGGGGCTTACAGCACCAGATCAATAGAAAACAATTTTTTTAAGTGATGTATAACAATTAAAATGTTCTTCTTCGGGAAAAAAAACAATTAAAATGTTAATTTTCCCTAAAAATATTAAATGTTAATTTATTATGTTAATTATTCATTTAATTTATTATTATTTTACTTTAAAAATTCATTTAATTTTTGAATTAATTATATGGAATAAATAACACTACTTATAACTTTATAAGACCTTCTTCAATTCCATCATTAAGGCAAATTGTTATTAGACATTGTGATACCAAACACACACAAAATAGACGATATCTAATAGGTAAGACTGATAGATGAGTTCAAATTCTAGCTTGAGTTAGGTCGTAAGAAAACAAGCAAAAGCTCATTTTTTTGACATGATTCAATTATGTTAAATTAAATAAAAATTTTGGTCAATATGGTCTTGTGCCATTAAACGTTAGCAGTGACAAATTAGGGTTGGCCCGTTTTTGTCAAGTTTAGGCTCATTTGTTGGGTGATCATCAAAAACCAATTTCATACAAATAGAAGAAAAAATATATTACGCGAGTATTAGGTACAAAAGATATTCAAAACTTATTTACATGGGGCTAAGGTGAGCTTAACTTAATTGTCAGGAATATTGCATATTATATGTAAGAGTCGAAGTTCGAAACTCAAACACCTTCATATTTAAAATGTGTGAGCTACAACTACTAGACTACTTGACAAAAAAATCCTAGACATCGATGTCAAGAGGATTAAACCACAGATAATTCTAGTATTTTTTTAAGCCGACAACTCTGATTGATATGGATGTAAGTTGCAAAAAAAGGTTCTTAAACTCGATTTCAAAATTGTTTTTTGTTGTAGAACCATAGGCAAAAAGGACGGAAAATAATTAGCAAAGCTCATTTATTTTGAGTTTTTCTATAAGCAAAATGCATTATGCAAGTATAAGGGATATTCAAAATCTATCTACAGAGTGCTAAATAGTACACATTGATTTTGACCAAAAAAAAAATAGCACACATATTGAAGGCACGTGGATTAACCACTAAAGAAAAGAAAGATTTCATGTATGCAAGAAATAAAAATAAGAATTTTTTTTTTAATGAGATCCTTAAAATAAAATAAAATTAGAGATTAATTTCGTTTTTTTAATCCTTCCAAAGAAGTAACTTTTTCTATTTATATTGCCCCTACACTATTTGTCATACTATAGTGTTATGGTAGAAGGGTCAATTTAAGTTTTGGAAAAATAATGATTACATTGATAGAGTTCATGAGGAGGTTACAAACTTACAATGCAAACGACAATTTAAAACTGATTCTCGACAGATGATAATGTTGTATGTTGTACGTGTTATTTATGTTGATCACACACACGTACATAATTAACGTTAGTAACGTCGACCATATCAAGAACATTAATATTATATACGTGGCATAGTGGGGTTGGAACTTGATGAGTGACATATCACGTGCGATAATTTTGTTGGTTTGCAAAGAAATGGAAGGAATCTTGAGATGATGGGATTGGGACATGGGTGAGCCAAACAGAACGCAAAAACAAGAAATGTGTGTAAGTGGCAATGCAAAGAGAGTACGTTTTTATAACAACCAAACAAAGCAAGTAAGAATGGGTAACAAATGGTGTTAATGTCTCCTACACAAGATGCAATAAGATCTCTTCTTTTGGTCAAAGAAAGAAGTAGTAAAACCCATCATTTCGTACTTTCTTTTTTACCTCAAAAATAATAAAGCTTTTCCTTTGAATTTGACCTTTTTAACCGTGTTTGTTTCAGCCTCATGCATTTCGTGTGGTTTTACTTTTACAGCTAGCCTCTCTTGTCTTATCCTATTCTCATCTCAATGCTTATCTCAAATGTTATTGATCTGGTCTCGTGTGCACTAGTAATTCTTTTAATACATTAAAATGCATATACTTGGGGTCATATATATTATAATTACGGTTGGTTAAAAAAAACATGTTTTTACTCTTAACCAAGAAATTGTAATTACCAAAGGCGTCTCCCTACTTAATAAACACGATTATACTAAATCACATGCACGCCATAAACATGATGAAAGGGAGTAAAGAAAGAAAACAACTAAAAGCTAGGGCTACTATAACAAGAAGGAAAGGAGCAGTTTGTAATTATGTTAATTAAAATAAACAAAGGTCTTTTTTATTTTGATTGACATTTTGATTTTTTTTTTCACTCAAGAGAAGTTTGAAATTGGGAAAGGATCAAATTCATTGATAGCTTACAAAATTATTTATTAATAGAAAAGAGAATGATGGAATCAGTTGATGGATTTGTTTTGTTACATGTATACATGAGATCCTTGTTACATGCACATAACCACCCTTTTTTATATTATAGATAGAAAACTAACATAATTAATTATGTGATATATTCCTTACTTCAAAGCGATCAATTCAATAATTCCAGCATAATCTGATAAATTATTTATTTTTTAGCTTAATTTGCATGATTAAGAGCATGTATCAACTTGTTGTAATGCTACCTACTACAAGCCCTTCGTGCATGCGCGTGCAGCTAAATTGAGTTTCATACATATCAAGAAAGAATACATGTTTTTTTGTTTAATTGCATATCAAGAATATATGTCACACAAGAGTTTAATTTAATAAGTTTATATCAAAGTGGCTCGATATGTACAATAAGTTTTATAATATTATTGTATAGTTTGAACAGGTTTTGTTTGGTACATGTATAAACTTTTTAAAACTTTAGTCTCAACCGACGGCATTAAAGTACAAAATTACGGTATTAGATAGAATACTTAATTTGGTCTGAATTTCCATTAGCACGTGATCATCTATTTTAATTTGGAAGAAAGAAGCTAAGTGCGGCCATTTTATAAAAACGTCCAAGAAAACATAATTTTATATATATTTTAGTTTACATTTGTGCACAAAATTATCGTAATGTATAAGAAACATATCTAGTTTCAACGTCCCATTGAACCAATGCAAGCATCAAGTTACCTTTCCAAAATGTAGGTTAGACTTTCAATTCAAAGAAATGTTCATATATTTAGTGTTCAAAGAAGAGTTTGATTTTGAAGGCTCGTCACTGTGAGACCAAATCTAAAGGCTCAAGGAAAAATAGGTTAAAGTGTCAATGTTAGTAAAAAAGTATATGAGAAATGTGAAATGCGTGTTAAAGTGTAATTTATATTGGGCAAAATCCATGTCACACATCGGATAGATAAGACTCATATTACAAGCCGGTTTTGTGACGATGAGTTAGACCCCTAATTTCAACATGGTATCAGAGCTTGTCGAATTCAAAGATCACCTACCTATTCACGCATTAAGCCTAAAGAGTGTTGGGCGTGAGGGGGTGTATTGAGAAAAAACAATCATCAACTTACAAGCAGGTTTTGTGATGATGAGTTGAGTTAGACCCTCAATTTCAACAATTTATTTGAATGATGATTAAAATAAAAATGTCTAAAAAAATAAAAGAGAAAATAAAAAGAGAAGATATTGGTTGAGGTTGAGGGTAAAAAAAGATTGTAGAAAGACGTGAGGGACAGGTGGTGAGATTGATGGTTTTAACTTTGTTGTTAGCTTTCAAAATCATATGTTTTCCGTTCCCTTTGAAAAAGCAAAAAAAGGACTAAACAAAAAGACAAACAGATTCTGTTTTTCTGCCCAAACCCCGAGTGAGTGTGTGTGCAAGCACATCCAGCAAGAAAAGAAGAAAAAAAAAACAGTAATACTCAAAACACCATGCATTTGTTTTGTTTTGTTTTTGTGACAACCCACACGAGCGGTTCTCGAACTGTATGTAGTATGTACTGTGTACATCAACCAACACTTTTCCAGAGACACAAACCAAAGCCCCACTCAACACTACTTTTATTGTTTAATTTTACACTAAGTGAGGTGAATTTTGTGAAAGCACGTTATCTAAGATTATTGGGTGGAACAATTTTTATCTCACGACTAAATATTCGATTAACACGATTCATATTTTTAGCAACCGAAGAGTTAACACTAAAAAAGTGTATATCTAAATTGTGAATGAGTTAGACAAAATCTTAGTGGCAACTTAATTTTGCGAAGCTCTTGAATATAGATTTTGTTAAAATGAAGATTACTCATTACAATTGAACTTCGGAAAACTACTATCAAACTGTTTGGTTTGATGGTGTGTTTTCAAACTCATGGTTTATAGATGAAAAAAAGGAGAAGCTTCAAAAGTAACTTTCACCTTAACACAAATTTTTGTCGCACTTTCACCAACTCTACGCCATGCCAAATACATGCTATGTCATCAAAATTTTGTCAAACTCGTCACAAATTTAAACATACATTACAAATTTAGATATGCATTAAATGTGTTAGACATTGTTAATTTTTACAAGTTTAAAGAATACTAAAATTTAAGAAATCATTTTTAACTATCTCTTCTCTTTTATCTAAACATTTTTTTCATTTGAATTTTAATTCGTCACAATCATAAATTAATTAATTATAAACAATTTTAACTATTTCTTTAAACAAGTTAAAGTGTTAAACTAGTCCACTGAAATTGACGATTTCAACTATTAATATCTTGATCTAATGGTTGAGATCTATTAACTACACACAATCCATTTATCTCTTGATCTCATTTCCTCTCTCTCTTCAAGTGAAACATAGTGAACATAATTGTGTGGGCTCGAATCTTTTATGTACCTTTTGCTACCTCCTAACTCTCCCAAGGTTGAAAAAACCTCATTCAATTTCCTATTTCTTTTCTCTCCTTTAAAACGTTCCTGTTTTCTTTTCATTCTTATAAATTTATAATAACTCAACCCCACTTTGTGAAAGTTGAAACTCTCTGCTTTTGCTTTAGTTCTCTCTTCTTCCTTTTCTTTATTCCTAACTCTTCTCTCTCTTCTGTGATTCAGTTTTCACTCACGGGTGAATCAGTGAGAGATGGAATATACAACAATGCTATTAAATCTTTCACTCTTTTCATTCTCACATGCTTCATTTTTCATGTAATAGAGTAACAAAAATACTCTTTTTGTTTCATTTTCATGCCTCTTTTTTGTAAGTTCCTAGGTGATAGATAGATAGAAGTTAGAATAACAATAACCAGTTTCTGATCTCAAAGTTGAAACTCTTTTTTACAGTTTTGTTTTTACTTGAGTTTCCATGACTTCACAACAGTTCAACAATGGTGATATGAGTCTTTTTCCTTTAGCTCCTATTCCTTCAACTCATCTTGTTGATTCCAAAGCTCATCCTTTGACAAACCCTGAAAAGGGTCTTCAGATTATGAGACCCTCAATGTTTAAGTCCAAAGTAGAAGATGGGTGCTTTGAGGTTCAAGGAAAAAACTTGTCTTTGAAACTTGGTAATGAAGTAGAAGATAAAAGCTCTGTTTCTGTGAAAGTTGGGTACTCCAAGCTTTGTTCTAGAGGTCATTGGAGACCAATAGAAGATGCAAAACTTAAGGAGCTTGTTGCTGAATATGGTCCTCAAAATTGGAACTTGATTGCAGAACATCTTGAAGGAAGATCAGGTGATTCATCCTCACCCCATTTTTAAGAAAATATTAAAGTTTATGTTTAGATGAATTCTAGAGTAAGTGCATGTTTGGATTTAGGAAGAGTTTAGCATAATTCTGTTGTATCACAAAGTGATATTAACAAAAGTTGCATTTTTTTACCTTCAACAAAATCAACATATCAATGTGAAAAGTACTTTTTTTGAAGTAGTATTTCTAAAGTTTAATACTTTTCAATTTTAATTGCAGGAAAAAGTTGTAGATTGAGGTGGTTCAATCAGCTAGACCCAAGAATCAACAAAAAAACCTTTTCTGAGGAGGAAGAAGAAAGACTCTTAGCTGCTCATAAAATGTATGGTAACAAATGGGCAATAATTGCCAGACTTTTTCCAGGGAGGACAGATAATGCAGTGAAGAATCATTGGCATGTGATCATGGCTAGAAGACATAGGGAACAGTGTACTGTGTATAGAAGGAGAAAGCCAGTTGTTGTTGAAAGTGTTTCAAAGGATTTAAAATTAAGTCTTTCAAACAATGCAGCTAGTGATTCAACTATCTCAAGCACCATTGATGGAAATGTCTCAACTTGCACTAATCTCTCACTCACTCCTTCTTCACCTAAACTAAGTCCTCAACTGTTTGATAAACTAGTTGTTCCAGTTGAGAATCATCAAGGCTATGGATCACTAATGGGTATGCAATATTTAATAATCTCTCATTAGGACTATAATAGTATAAAACATGGTTTTAAGTTGCGGTTACAATTCCGCTACAAATATTTATATTGCGGTAAAATGTAGAAATGGGCCGATGCTGTCGCATTTACAATCGAGGTTTGCAAAATTACGGCGGTTCACCGTAAATTTGCTAAACTATATTGTAGTTGCAATTGTGGTTGTGATCTGCAATTTAAAACCATGAAATTAGTTACTATTACATTTTTCATGTCCAAACTGAATTGTTTACATAACATATGTTACTTTATGTGATGTGTAATTGCAGATAAATCTAGAGAAAGTGTGGTGGCAACAAGGGATGTGAATTTTGACAAGTATTTTGGAGGTTGTAAGAAGCATGACCAAGTGGAAAAGCTGAAGCTAATAGATGTGGTGGTGGACCAGTCCAATTTTTCAGATTCAAACTCTGAAGTATCAGTATCTGAGTCAGTTACCACCAATAGGTCCAATATCTCAATTTCTGGTGAAAGTGAAAATGTTGGTGTTAAGATAAACATGTTACTACCATTCATTGATTTTCTTGGAGTAGGAGCTATACAAAGCTAAATGGTTGATACAGGAAGATGGGTTAGGAAAGTGAGGGTAGTCAGATGCAAGGGAACCGTTTGTGTTGGGTGAAAATGAGTCTGCTGTAGTGTATTCCCTTGTGTACAGTTTGTTCTATAAAAGGCAAAAAGTAAAAAGTGAAAAAATGGAAGAAAAAAATAGGCATTAGTTAAGAAGAGAGAGAGAGAGTGTGTCTGTTATGAAAGTGATGATGACTTAGGAGTAGTTATGAGATTTAAAGAAGTATAATAATTGTATAAACTCCTGGTTTTGGACTGTTTCTCATATAGCAGAATACTAGGGGCCTTGTTTGTTATGCTGTGGTACTTTTGGCATTTTGTTAAACAGAAGCCAAAGTTTTATGACTTGGATGGATGTACACTTCTTTATTACATAAATCAACCAACTAACCTGCCTTTGAATTACTCTTCTCAGTGCTTCATCATGTCATTGGTTTTTGTGCTTTTTCTTTTGGCTATTTCTTTGCTGTTTATATGTTTGACCATATTTGACATGCTACAGGCTTAAGGCAATTGTTTTCTGTCTATATTTGTTCAATTAATTGATTTTTACAACTTTAATGCAAACTTGTTTTTGGCTAACTCTAACATGAACAAGTACTACTTCAATCTTATTATATAGATGTTCTTAAAGGTAATTACTTCTTAAAAAATGATTAATTCTGTTAAATTTTATAATAAAACGTGTTCAAATTAAACACTTAATTAACTAGAATGATCAAAACTAAATTGATGATGGATATCAACAATTATATTATGTAGCTAGCATACCAAAAATATATTAAGAAGGAGAAAAGAGCAGAAGAGTAAGAGGACACAAATCAAAACCCTTGCCACAGAATTATAGAAAGTCATAACTAGGGATCCCTGTCCTATTGCAACAAAAATCATCACTAATCACAACTAACATTGGGATGGTGTTCCACCAAAGAAACCTTGGATAGCAAGTCTTGGCAGCCAAATATATCAGCACAAAAGTTACATTCCTACAAATATAACAGACTATTGAAAGACAATTAATTCTTCCCTCCATTTCTAATTTGAGACAAATATTTTGACATGGGAGTTATAATGAGATGGAGGGAATACTAGATTATGACAATTTATATTGAACATTTGCTCTAATTAAGATTTTTTTTTATCGAATGTTGCAATTAGGATTTTGATATCTCAACAAGTATGCATGTTGTGTAAAAAAAAAACAAGTATGCATGTATGTGTATCTAAAATAAATTATGTGCACTAAAAAATAAATGTGATGATGCATAATTTTTTAGACACTTTCTTATGTATAACCAAGTGTTTGGCCTCATAGGGCAACTCTTACGTAGACTAATTAAACCTTAAATAATATTTTTTTTGTACACACACGAGTTATAAAATTTAAAAGAAAAATGATATTAAGTCATATAACTAAATTATTTTTCTTTTAAATTTTATCATTTGTGTGTGTTCAGATATTATTGATTTGGGGTTAAGCCCGACTATGTATTTCTCGGCCTCATATACAAATCGGACAGACTCCTTGTTTTCACATATCATTATCAATCATGTCAGTCATGTTAATAGTCTAATAGTAAATGAGATTTGAAATTGTGCTTAAGAGGAATAAAGGGTATATTAGGCATGGCAAGCACACGAAAATTGGAGAGGGGGTGGTACCATTTTCTGGAAAACGTGACATAGATCAGTTGATGATGATTGTTATTGTTACCGAAATAAAGAATTAGGCACAAATGGTACACAACAAAAATTTGGTGAGGAGGAAATCTGAAAGAAACACATGTGCTTTAATACTGTTTTTTTTTTTCTTTTCAGAAAACATTTAGATAATTTACAATGAAATTTACTACTATAACCTACTAACTTTGAAATTATCTACTAGAACCCAAGTCGTGAGCTAAATGTCTAATTATGTGTGCCAACCGCAATTGGTAACACTGGTTTTTATAAGAGTTAACTTTTTTATTTTAGTATATATGTATTCCCTTGTCGTTATATCTAAGCACCCTTTTGATTAAAAATTTGTCTCTAAATACAAACTTTTTTTCAAATTACTAGGTGTATTCATTATATTTTCCTAAACATACTTCTAATTAATACAACTAACTTGTCTTAAAATATGAAAAGTCAAATTTAATACACATACAAACAAATGACAATTTGGTAATATAAACACATAAAATAGACACATTAATTGCACTAAAAACTTTTGTTAAGAAATGTGAAAAATCTTTACATACATGAAATGAGTAGATATGAGTCTTCATGCTTAAATAGTTTGATGATATACCTAATTACATTACCCATACTCTTCTCTTGGTGCAATACATTAACCAAACTTGTAAGCTTTAACAATTCATACAAAAAAAAGGTGGTATTAGAAGTGGAAATGATTTGTAAAGTTCTAAGTTTTTCTAGAAAGTCGGTTTGATTGTGAAAAATTAATCTTTGTGAAGTATTACATTAATTCATCATGAAAAACGTGATATTAGAGTTCAATTCAATGTGACTGCTGGTATTTGTCAATTCAGCATTAATTCCGTTAGTACGTCTCTAAAGTAAGATTTAAAACATTGGCCTTTTGTCTCATGTTGGGTCTTTTTCCTTAGTGTGGGCTTAGTCACTTTTAACGGGTTTTTATCTTGGAAAATTGCTGTTTTCACTTCAGATTTTTCTTGAAAACACATGGTAATTACACATTTAACTCCAATTGTAGTTAACTTAACTATCGTTTGGCTTCCTTCGTTTTCTTTGTTTCTCAAACACAATATTGTGTGTTGAATTTTTTTTTCTTTGATTTAGAAGTGTTTGATGATCTTGCATTTAATTTCTTGTTAAGGGTGATGTCATACACGTTTTGATTTCACTCATTTAGTATGCTATGCTTGCTTTCAATTTTACTACATAATTGTTATCTACTGCTGGCATGTTATAATTTTTTTCTTCTTCCATTTTGTGATATATTGCAATTTTCTGCACCATATTATTGGATTGGCACTGCAGTATAGTTTTTGGTCATTGTGTGTAGTGGATTTCTATCTTTCCTTGTCAGGACCAGCATCAATTAAACACTACTCCCTCCGTCCCGCGATGACCCATTTAAAAATGTGCAATTTTAACCTAATTAACTTTGACCATATTTTTTCACTAATATACAAAGATAAATAATCTCATGTAAGATGTCGTTAGATTCGTCTCGATGAGTATTTTCAAAATATCAAATTTTCATAATTTTTTATAATATATTATTCAAGATATTTAAGCTCAAAATTATGCATTAATATGCGTAATATGGTCAACTGTGTCATGTATTATGAGACGAATGAAGTAGCATATTACTAACCCACGTGCACATATTGGAATTCCCAACAAGATATGACCAAGATGTTTCTAGTCCGAATTAGTATATAGAACATCGAATCTAATATACGTCTGTATAATTTAATAGACATGCCAACCTATACCAATAGAATTTATATACTACTACTATCTCACATAGAATTTATATACTACTACTATCTCACATGGTTATACACTTACTCTCTCTGGTCACATTTATAAGCAAAACACAATTTTTTATGTTCATTTAATATCTAATGTATTTGGTTTTCATATAGACTAAATACATTAGATATTCAACAAACCTAAAAGTTGTTTTTTGACTTATAAATGTGACCAGAAGGAGTATACTAAGGAGGTCTGCCCCTTAATCTATGTTCTGCGATATTATTGAAATCCAACACAATTATTATAAACATCCGTCTGATTTGCATTGGTTATATTGGTCGGTGGGAGTATCAAGTTAACTACAGAATGAGGGAGTATTATTTATCCAAAGAAAAATACACGTAGTAGCCATGCACTTATAACAAAATTGTAAGCTGATTTAAATTGTATATTAAGGTGACTTTGGTGGTTGAATTTTTTTTTTGTTTTAGGATATTTTTCCGAAGGATTAAGTACTACTTGTATTTTATTACTCTAGCGGGATTTGTTACCACTTGTACTTATTGTCATCTATTAATTACCTTTAACATGTAATTTTTTATAACTAAAAAAGGACGTATAATATAAAAACGAAACTGAAAGTAAAACAACCTACATGTGAGCTCTAATACTCTAGATAATTGCTTTTCTTCCATCTGTTTTTGTTCATCCCCGTCAAAGTAGCCGAGCGTAAGTTAACTCATGCAGGTGTATTTTCAGCGTGAGTTAACTCACGTAGAGCGGGAATGAGCAAAAATATATGGGAGAAGAGCAATTCTCAATACTCCAGATTTGAATGGAGGCCCAAGCCCAATAGAATTATTGAAGGCAATTCATTGTCATAGGATGATTGCTCAACAGTCCATTAAAAATTGCTCACATTTTAAAAAATTTGATCAGGAGGTACGTTCTAATAAGGGTTTACACAAAAATTATCGAGCGAAAGTTACGACCCGATTGATTGTACAAATCGAAAGATATATTGAACGGCCATCTTATAATAACTCTTCAAAAAAAGACTATGTTTTTTTTTGAAGAAGTATAAAGACTATTTTTTTTTTAAATTATGTAAAAAGACTATGTTAGTAACTAGTATTATTACGGTTGTCCTCGTCGTGAGCTTAGCTCAGTTGTTTGGGACAATGCATAAAATATGCAAGGTCCGGGGTTCAAACCCCAGCCACTACAAAAAAAAACTAGTATTATTACGGCTATCATTGGATTTTATTTTATTAAAAATTTGCTCTTCTCACTTCTTAAATTCCTCGTTTTTCAACCGTCGTTGGTACAACAACATACATTTTTTAAAGCTGTTCAATCACTTTTTAAATTAAATTAACCGTAAATCAATTGAAAAAGTGTCAAGCGGCAGTTAACTAACACTAAACCAACAAGAGTTGAAAAAGGAGCAATTTGAAAAGTTAAAAGAGCATTTTTTTTCCTAATTAAAAAAGACCTGATTGAGGTAGTCTAGCCCAAGTTTTCTTTAATTAGAGTCTAGCCCCAAGTTTTATACGATCACAATAATAAATGTTAAGGATTTCCTATAAATGGTGGGAAATAGAAAACATAAAATATTTTCTAAAAAAAAAACTTAAATGATTTTTTTATCAAAAAGAATCTATTCCTAATTTTTGTATTAGACTATATTTACGTCACGATCGAATCTTAAGATATCAGAGTCTTATTCCACTTGTAAGCAAAGGTTAACTAAAAGAATTGTTCCGTCAATAAAAAAGATAGATTATGTAATAGAAGAATTTTAATATTTTATGGAAAATACTTGGTGGATACTGGATCATTATCATTGCAAGGTGTCGTGCTTAATATATATTTGTTTGAAAGAGGAAAGAAAACCTTAGTGAACCTTCCTTAAAAAAAAAAAAAACTTAGTGAACCTACCAAATTTAATTTGCAAAAAAAAAAAAAAAAACTAATCACTGGTTGTACAAATATTTCCAAACTATTCCTCAAAAGAATTATTTCGAAAATAAATTCTTTTAGTTTGCCTACTTCGTATATATATATCTGCATAGATTTTCTCATTTATATATTCTTTTGTTACAGGTTGTGTGAATGATTTCCTAGTGGTAAAAATCTTATAACTCTTGTGTGAATATTCACAAAAGACCATTTATACCTTAAAAAATGGTTTTCTTGGAAGTGAAGGTTCAATGAAGGTACGTAGTCTTGTTAAAAGAGAGACAAATAGCTGTCTCTATGATGGTTAACATTTGTCAGGCTTCCCCTATTTTGCTCATTGAGAAAAGAATACATATAGATGGGAAAAAGATAGACAACACTAGTCAAAGAGAGTTTGATATGTTCCCAACCCAACCATGGACTAATTCAAATATTCCTTGCACTTTTGTTTGTTAATTCCCCACACCAATTTCTTGTCGCTCTTTCTATGATTCCTTCAAGGATATATGTGAAAAGTAACATTTCCATGCATGTGATCTTTTTATTATATATAGTTTTTTTGTTTAAGATTATGCCTTATCTATCATTTATGTTTCTCTCTGATGGTTTACTTTCTTTTGTTTATCTTGTGTGGTGATTGTAGCCTTTTTTTGTTGACAATACTCTTTTGTATTTGAGGTAATGTACTACTTGTATTTCACTCTAATTAAACAACTAATGAAGAAAACTTGTGATGCTTACTAAATAAATTTTTAAATCTAGTTTTGCGAATTAATATTTTCTGACCTTATGAAATGATACATGATTAGTTGGATTACTACTTGCTTGCAATCCATGAAATTTATGCTTAATTGTTGCACTTAGTGGTTCAGGGTTAATATATATATTTTTAAACGCAAAGCAGATATGTGTTAAAAAAAAGTACAAGGAGTATTCAAATTCTCAAACCCATTACAAGATGGACAACATAGGACTTTGATGAGTCGGGACCTTGTCGAGGAGCCGTTTCCAAGAAAATGCGATAACTTTTGCCGGATTAACACTCATCCAAACCTTAGAAATGATTTGGAGTTGATCCATCGAGAAAGGTAGATTTGCCGAGAGAGCCAAATAAGTCAAGGTATTCGAGTAAAGACCACTAGTATTATGAACCCAACGATCATCAACCAAGGATAACAAAACTTTAACTATAAGGCACAAAATATTCGAAACCAACTGTTGTTCCCATGCAAATAGTGGTATCCTCTAGGTAATGTTCGAAACTCAAGCATTCTGAATCTAATGGCTCAGACTCCCCAACAGCGGGTCTTTTTGGTGAGATACCAAATAGGGGACTATCACTAGCCTAGAAATCATGTCACAAAGACGTCGACATGCCATTACCAATAACAGTGGGTTCTCATTCGGTGTATTAGAACTTGGATCCATCTATAGTATAAATATCACAAAATGGCGCAATTTATTGCTCGCTTATCTTTCATTCACGTGTAGATTTTTATATTAGAGGAACGGCAAAAAAAAAAAAGGATAGGAACCATTATTCTTAGTAAAAATGATGGGTTGCTTATACCTTATCAATGCTTCATTTTTAAACAAAATAATAAGAAAAATATAAGATATGCATGTATCGAAGAAACTGAATGAAATATATATAGATTGAACAACTTGAGTTTCAAAAGTACATGTTTTTGTACTAGGACCAAGATATATAAGAACAAACAGTATACATATTTGCTAAGATATATAGATTTTTGGATAATTGCTAAGATATATAGATATAAACTTCTTAAAAACTATCACACATAGCTACATATTTATTATTTTGACCGCATATGAAATTACAACATTGGTAATAATAGTTAAAAAGAGAGGAGCACACGCATAGGAAGCTTCCACTCCAGCATTATAGCCTGGTCTGTTCAAACTTGTGCCGACTTTGATACCTGTAAACCAAAGTTTAATAATCATGAGACACAAAAAAACTCCTTAACTATTTAGCGAATTAAAATATAGGAGTAGATTATTTTTTATTTGACAAGATTAAAATACAGGAGTAGATAAATCCTAAGTAGCTTTAGTTCAATATTCTCACTCCCAAAACATTTTGAAGTTAATGTTTTCATATAACATGTTTCTACAATAACTCTAAAAAAAATGTTTCTACACAATAACATATATAACAATTTAGACAGTAATATAATACTAATATTCTTAAGAGTTCAATGGTCGTACATTGTTTAAACAGTTTTAACCTAATAGCCCATGAAAAATCATATTCTTTCCATATATCAATATCAATTAAGTTTTAAACAACAATATACAAGTGAAATGATATGGCACAACAGTAGATTTTTATTGGATATATGTGTAAAAATGTTTTACATTTATAGTGCATATGATATGATCGATATTTTTAAGAGTTTACTTATTATGTTTTGTATGTATACAATTATTTTACACAAACATCAAATAATGCGTTGTTACATCAATTAATAAATATAAAAATTCATGTGTTTTTATATTTTAATTGATGTGACAACACATTGTTTAAAATATTATACCTATGCATGTGTGTGAATTAATTTTTAAATAAGTAGACATAAGCATTAAAAAGAAAATGAAGAACAATGATTAAGATGTGACAACACAATATTTAGAATAGAACCAATTGATTTGAAGATGTATGATGGTATGTGGCAAGTACCAGAAAGTAGCTTTCACCATGGTGCAAGCTCTGAATCAAGATGCCATGTTCATTTGTAGGAACTGGCACACCAGAGGAATGAACTAACATCACATCTTCTCCAAACACTGTTTTGATGTCTAGTGGCCCCGCTTGAATTTCTGTTGCAATCCCATTGATAAACACTGTTGCCAATCCTGTTATATTACTCGCACCTCCATATCCTTAATAATACCAAAATAAAATTATTAGAACATCACCATACACATTGGTCAAATACAAAAACTAAGCATAAAAGAAGCTGATCTCATTAATGTTTCAGCAAACGTTTTGAATCTCAATTTACTCCTGAATTTCATATCTCAATCACTGAAAAAAAAAATGCAAGAAAACAATATGTAACGCATGCAATGAACAAAGCAAGTTTTCTTTGATGACCACGTTATCATTAAGAAGTCAATTGAAAACAATATGAAAATTATAGATTCCTTTCAACCAGTAATTAACATCCTAGTTAACCACACAATTGAGTGATTAACGAGCTTTTCCAAGCACGGGTGTTTTAGGAGAACCCAAATTCGATTAACAATTCTTGCAAGACTTTACTTACGAGCCGATCGAATTATGTATTATGAAGGCCTATTTTCCATATCAACGGGAGAGTTTAGAAAAAAAAAATTAACATCCTAAGAATAACATTGCACATTGTATTTTGGGTTAAAGTCTAAAATTTTGCTCATCATTAGTTACACATAAATTCGTTGTAAATTTTCAATTAAGTTGGCAGATCTATTGAATTTGTCCGAAGTGTTTCTCCTTTTTTTAAAACTTTTTTTATTGTAAAAAGAACTTGTAAGTTTTTTTTTATCATTATCTTTTTATTAATAAATTTTCAAGTTCGAGGGCCATTTTGAACGTAAGTGCAAAACTTCGGGGGTATTTGCAAAACGTCATGTTGACTAACATAAAAATTTGAGGGAGGGAGTAAATTGATTAACGTTGTGCAATTTCAAGGGATAATTGAAGTTTTGTTAATGACAGAGGGGTAATTGATGAAACTTACTATTTCGGAGGGTAATTACCTATTTACTCAATAATTTTGTATAAATGATGGAAACAACTAGAAATGTACGGTGAATAATTTACTAAGAGAGCAACAATCAGATGAAAAGATAATGATAAAAAAAAAAATAAATAATCTAGGGTTTGGAAATTTTTGTGCAGAAGCAGAAGTATTACTATTGAAGAAAGTCGAAAAAAGTGAGAGAATAAAAAGGAAGGAACAGAAACTGCAGCCGGAAAGTAGCGTTCATGTTTTTCCGGAAAGAACAACTTTCATGCAACAATTCAAACGCGGAACTGTCAAATCAAGGAAAAGCTACCCACTTTATTCTGTACCCTTCCTGAAACCTAATCAATCATTCCATAAACATGAACTTTTTTAAACTAAGTGCATGGATGAATTATTTTATTTTTATTTTTGTGAAAAACCAACTATGAATTCAAATACGCATAAATAACACTGATAAAAAAAATTAAAATTTGTAACATCAGATTTAGAATTTATGCAATAAAATATATATTAAGTAGAAAACAAAATTCATGTTCAAATCTCATAAAAAATTACTGATTGTAATCGACACATATGATTGAATCTTCCATCCACATATGTAAATTTTAGTTGAAAGACAGAATTCTGCAATTGATTTGATATATGTAAATTTCACGCAAATATCCAGGGAAATTGTTAATTATGATCTCTTACCTTTGTATATGCCTTCTCTAATCTTATTTTTTATTTTTTATTTTAAAATTCTCATAAAAAATAAAATAAAATTGAGAAACACAACCATGCATATAATAAACAAATTTCAAGTGAGTTTGAAATTTATCAAAATTGGATTTAGCTTTGATGTAATATGTTGGAGTATATCTTGTGTATTGATAAAAAAAAAATATTGAAAAAGTAATTTTAAGTTAGCTTTTTTGAATAATACAAAATTATTTGTGGAGATTCTAAATGATTTTGAACAAATCTTTTGTGATTTTAGTATGAATTGGAGTGCTCCATGTATTTTAAAATAATTTTTTTAGTGATAAAATAAATAATAAATAAATAAAAGACATGCAGCCAATTACCAGAGTGATAGTTGAAATTAGGAGAAAGAGGAGGGCACAAAAGTGATGGTGCAGCTAAAGTTTGATCAACTCCAAGAAAACCCATTTGAGAAGAAACTGAAAACAAACCATCCATGCCTTGTTGACCACTAAGAACACCACCACATGATGAAGACGAAGAACCAGAAGAATCATTTAAACAAGAGGAGGAACCACCAAAAACCATGGTTGGGTTGGTTTGAACCATATCACAAGGAATTGCACTTGTACCATCGTTAACAACTTGCTGAGGCTGCATCATAGCCATCTGATTTCTTTGCTGATCAAGTGTGGCCTGTTGCATCTGGCGTTGTCGGCGGCGAGATCTTGACCGGCGGTTTTGGAACCAGTAGAAGACGTTGGCATCACCGACGTTGCCGAATTTCTCAAGAAGCTTTCTTATTTTGATAGTTTCTTCTTTGGGGGGATTCACCATGCCACTGTTGAAGATGGACTCAAGTATGAGAATTTGTTCTGGTTTTGGTGTCCACCTTGACCTAACCGGTTCAGTTTTCTCGGAACCATGTTGGGTTGGAGTGTTGTTGGGGGGGTCATGTTGCATCTTATCTTCCATTCCAATGCACTATTGAAGAAATAACAAAATATGTTTTGTTGAAACTTGAAATGAAACTGAAACCTAGGTAAAATATTAATACTATTAGGGATTTTATATATAAAAATAAAGTACGTGGAGTACAGTATTAGGCTTTGCTGGAAATGGGGTTAATATGAAGAGGTGAAGATTAATGTTATTAAGAAATGAAATTACGTAAGAGTCCTTTATTATTTCCTACCCTCCTCATTTTGAGCCATAGTCAAGGGAAAATAAGGGCATCTGAGAGTATATTCTTAAATTGTTAATTAGTTTTTGAAACAATGAATGTTAGAGTTGATCCAAATTTCAAAGGTTTTTATGGTTCGGATCAACAAGGCTCTTGTAATGGATCCTTACGAATGATCATGAATCGTAGAATGTTTGATTACCTATTGTAGTGCAAATCCTTTGATTGACGAAGGCTGGTGGTAATCACAAACGTTGCTCGAACGACAACACATCTCTACATAGTCCACATTGAAATGAGAGTTGCTTTTTTCAACGGGTCTAGCTGAACGATCAAAAGCTTTGAGAAAACTAACATTGTACTAATGCAGGCTAGGGTTTCTAAAATGTGTGAGTGACGATTACTTCAACATAAGAGTTATATGTATAGATAGAACTAGTTATGCACACTATAAGTTGTAGTGTATTGCGTTTCTCTAATTCGTTCTAGTGCATCGTTAAAAGCATATCACTGAATCATAATGAGTCTTACTCGTTTATTTATTCTCTCATTTATATGTTCTTATGTGTTCGATCATGTAGGTTTTGTAATATTGACAATAATATTAAACCAACTATTTACTATCATAAGATATGAGTGACCAACCAAATTTACATACATATTTTTTATCGATTTCTTTGTTACAAGATGCACTAGTTGACTCGCAACCCTAGATGTCATTATGTTTTTTTGAAGAAGGCTAGATGTCATTATGTTGTGTTGCTAACCTCTCTCTCTTCGCCAATGCTTAGCCTCACCACTCCTCCTTCCCTTTTCCATATGTTTTTGTGATTTCACCGTCTTAGCATGATGTTTTGTTTATTTCTCCTCATCTTTGTGCGGTGTTTTATTTTTTTATTTTCCATATTAGTGTGTTGTTTTTTTATTCATGTAAAAAGATTAACAAAAGGCTTTTTTTAAAGTAATAAAAAACAAATTTTAAAATATTTAATACTTTTAGTAATTTAAATAAATTTTATAATTTATCCAAAAATAAATAAACTTTATAGCAGGTTTTACACTTTGAAAAATAATTTCTGTTTTTTGTTTCTTTTTTAAATTTTAATATTTTTTAGATATCAAATAATTTTTTATAATTTATTTTTTGAATTCTATCAATTGATAAAATTACTTATATTGTTTACAAAATAATACAAAAGAGTTCTATCAATTTTTTTTTATAAGCAAAACTTTTACTGATAGAGAGAAATTAGACAAGATGTGCAAACTAGCTCCAGAAACAATGTATAATAGAATACTATCAATCTTTTGATGTAGATAAAATCTAAAATTGGATAAACGTGTGAAATAATAGATCTAAGAATTTTACAAAATTGCATGGTGCAGCCGCTTAGATCAAAATTTTAAAGAGTACACGTAAATATGGTTCCATTTTACATAAGAACTAGACCATTGACCCGTGCTGACACCCGGGTCATATAAGAGAACAAATACAGCAGAAATAAGAAAGTAAAAACTTTACTTGAATCGAAAAAATAGTATGATTCAGTTCATAAAATTAATTGCTGCAAACGTTTTTAATGTACA
>Ga0315915_1001628_pt1 | contig 27432 bp, 10 predicted proteins | sample MpolbnodulesMG_FD_207738 | JGI IMG/M metagenome (GOLD analysis project Ga0315915, IMG submission 207738) | Medicago polymorpha root nodule microbial communities from Los Angeles, California, United States - branched nodules | ecosystem: Host-associated > Plants > Roots > Nodule | place: USA... | reverse complement strand
TGTTATCCTTGGAATAAGTTTCATAGAAAAATGTAAAAACAATTTTTATTGGTTATTAGTTATAGAGAAAATGAAAGAGAGAGCATAATGAATGCAAATTGCATTTAATTTCTCATTGGAAAAGATGATTTTTTGAAAAAACATAATTAAATATGATAAAAGTTAGTATTTTTTGCTTATAAATTGAGACAAAGAAAATGAGTATTTTTCACTTATAATTTAGGACGGAAGGAGTACATTTTCAAGGTTCACGTATTTAACATGTTCATGTAACAACATGCATATCAATTATTAGCACAACAATTCAACATATTTCATTCAGCAAAGCAATTTCATTCAAAAAAATAAAAACAGTAAATCAACCGGTAACATATCACAACCTATAATCCTATCTAAACCTATTTTAATTCTCAAGGTTACCCAAATCTGACCCATTTGGGTTAATTTAGTGGTATTGACTTGAGATCTGAGAGTGCGCTCCTCCTCAAAGTTTAAGTTCGATTCACCATGTTGTCAATTTAAATGGACTAATTTAATTTTTTCAAAAAGAAAAGGTTACCCAAATCTTAAGAATATTCAATTAAATTATTAATAGGGATGAATCAGTGACAAACTCCACCCAAAAATAAAAAATAGAGAATGTCTTAGACAAATTCACACATAGATTGATTCCTTTTTGAGAATGTTGAGGCTTGTCATTCTCGCAAACTTTTTGCACAAGTAGTTTGAGTTCCTATTGCAGGCAACGTAACACGGTCAAAATTGAAGTTGATGGAATCTCCTTCAACAATCCTATAAATCACGTTTTGAAGCCATTGTGCCCAATAGTTTTGGTGGTTGGCTATTGTTTCCTCTAGTTTCATTAAGATGGCTTCTAGTTTACTTGCCTGGCTCTATGTCATTTGGAAGTTATTTTTCCTGCGTATTTAGTTTCTCGCGTGTCCTATATACAGTTTAGATTATAGAATTTAGATAACATAAGTATCCTGTAAAATCTTCTGAATCATATTAAAACATTTTAGATTTTAAAATCAAAACAGAGGATACGAGAAACACTGAGAAACTCATAGATGGATAAAATAACCTCTCATGTCATTTACAATGGTCTTTGCCTAGCAATGACTTAAGAGTGTGTTTGGATGGGGAAATGTTTTGAGGGAATTCAAATACTTTGAGGTGAATACCATTGTTTGGATAATAATTTGAAGAATTTTCAAATGATAAAATTTTACGAAGTATTTTGTTCAAGTTAAATTAAAGAATTTCAAATGACACCTAAAAATTAAGAATGTCAAAATTCTTTAAAATTTCCCAATTACCTTATCCAAATTCACTCTAAGAGTTTGTTTGTAGTTCTTCCCTTCACCCATATGCTACCTCATAAATCTCCCCAAACATTTTGACATAATTGTCCATTTGACATATAGTTGTCCTAAAAGTGTATTTTTGTTTTATTGTTGTTTGTCTTTTCCTTTCCTCCTCATAAAAAAAATTATATACTAATTATCTATTGGTAGTTTACATTGATTTTTTTGAATAAAACTTTTTTTAAGGACAGTTTAAGTTGTTATTTTACTTTTTAAGTCTTAATAATGATATAAAATCACTACAAATTATCTAAATAAATCATACTACTACTACGGGAAGTTGAAATATCTTTCCCATTATCACAACACACAAGATGCATTTTTGTTTCTGTTTTGAAGGCGGCACAAAAGATGCATTTGTTAAGCTTGAAATAAGTTTTTCATTCATTTAAAAGAAAGAAAAAAAGTACAACCAGAAATAAAAAGGAAAATAACTATTTTGGTAGGAGAGCTAATCAGAGAAAGAAATGCATGATATTTTTTTGGATACAAAAGCATGAGGTAAGAGAGAGTCTTGGTAAAAAAACGAGACTTAATTGTAATTTGCGTCCATTGTTTTTATCATTTTATGTATTTGGTCTTCCTATGTTAAATCTGTCATTTTTGTTCATTCCATTGTATTTTTTAACTAAAAATTAGTGATAAAATATGTTATAAATAATTTGATATACGATACAATGACGAAAAAACATCAACATCAACAATCGTAAGAAAAATCTTTTAAAATTTCATTTAAAACATTTCATATTTCTATATTTAAGATCAAATATTTGATAGACACCAAAGCGATTAAATTTTAAAATAAGAGAGTCGCTATTGCAAAAAAAAAAAGACTAAGAGAAAGTCACTATTAATTAATAACTCTAGCATTAACTTTAAACAAACGTTAACATGTGTTTCAAGACACATATTAAAGAATTCAACATAAAAATATTATCTTAAAAATTGTTCATTCAACTTTTTAAAGTCAAAATAATATACTTTCAAGGTAAACCTTCTATTTATAAGATTTTAATATACGCGTTAAGAGTATAAGTTAGCAAGACCCTTAATTTTATTGTGTAAACATGAAATCTTAAAGTGCGTTTCAAGTAGGGTTGAGAATAGAATACGCTGAGCTAGACTTTACAAGACTTAAGTTTGGCCTGTAAATTTTGTTTAAGATCTAACCTTGACCTATGACCTGTAATAGACTTGTTTTTAGGCATGTGTTTGACCTTATAAAAACCTGATATGGCCTAATAGCCTATTTAAAAATCTATTTTACATGAATATCTTTAAATATTGAATGTGGTCTAAGAACTACTCGTCAATAATTTGAGACTAAACTCTCATTTGATATTTAAGAACTTCACTATATATTATATCATATTTAAATTCTAGTTTATAATAATACATCTAAACATGCGAGAAATTAATGTGTACTAATAAACTTAAATTATCGAAAGTGCGAACAAATTTATAATTTAATTCAAAGTACAAAATATAATATAATAATAAATAATATTATTCAAATTTACTTAAGTATGATGATTTGGTAGGGCCTAAGAGGTTTTTTTTATTGGCATGTGACCAGACATTTTAAGGTAAATAGGTTTCTAAAAATGCATAGATCTTCTCTATTTAAGAGGAAAAAAAAGTCTAGTCTGACCTGACTATCGTAAGCTACGTTCGTAGGCCCTTGTAGATCGATATGATCTCTTCTCATCCCTAGTTTTAAGATTCGATGATTTCTCTAGGTATAACAACTTATGTTCGATGTTTATGTTATAGTGGATTAGTGGTCTCTTAATCGTATACAAAATTTCAATTTGTTAAGAATGGTCATACTAACAAACAAGTGTCTTTAGAATTAAAATTAGAAATGAATGATAAATAATACTCCCTTCGTTCATTTTTAAGTATCGTTTTAGAATTTTAACACAAAAATTGCGAAGTATATTTTTGTACACTTTTTTCATATTATACTCTCATGTTAATCCACTAATAATTTCCTATTTTATTGTACACACTTTACCTTTCCAATAAATTTAATATGTAAATTGTTAGTTACTACTCTCTTTCTCAACAAATTCCTATTTTTTTGCGCTCTTTCATAACAAATAATTTTCAATTTTCTAAATATTGTGCATATCTCTTGAAGTTTTGAACAAGTACTACTCATGTTATTTATAGAAATTTAAATCTTCATGAAACTATTATCATAAGTAACAAACTTTTGTTTAAATTTGAAGATAACAAGAAACAAACTTTGTCTTGTAAAAAAAAAAAAAAATTTTGTTTTAAAACAAAACAAACAAACTTTGTTTAAAAAAACGAACTTTAATTTTCCAAATATATAACATTAATTATTTTAATTGAAAAATATAAGAATAATTGACAAATCATATCCTTAAAATACTAAAATGATTGTTAAATAAGAACAAAAAATTCACTTTAAAAAGACACTTAAAAAGGAATAAAAGGAATATTTAATCCTTTCCTCACATAGGGAGTATGTATAAAAAATTACTTTTTATTATTTCAAAGTATCGAATACACAATTTTTTTAAACTTTTGAAGGCATTTTTTTACTTTTAATAATTACAATTAATTTTGGCGTAATTATAATGATTTTTGTTTAATTAGAAATAGAAAAAGGAATATTCACGCATGCTGATTTTACGCCGGTGAAGAAAGATATTTATCTATCTAATTTTCTGCGCAACAAAAAGCGTGTTTGGTAAACGAGATACGAAAGAAAACTCATAGAAAAAGAGAAAAAAAAACAAAAAACGATAACACACTTTTCAAATTTCATTGATTCACCTTTGAAAAAACGCTCTCAAAAATCTTCATCTTCGTCTAGGTACAAAATCCAAACCTCTCCTTCAATCTTATCCGATTCGCATAATCCTAATTTATTATTATTTTTTTTAAGATTTTTTCAGATATTTATTGTTCTTCAGATTTTCAATTTTATTTCAGCTTAGGTTTCTTCGATCTTGCTTATTATTGTGTTTAGATCATAGATCATAATTAATTTAATTAATCCATTTTATGAATCTAATTAATTTCTGATTTTGTTGATTTTTTTTTCAGCTGATTGTGAATTCGTGATTATATAAGAAAGAATCGTTGATTAAGAAGCGTGGTTTATTTTTATTTTTAATTTTTTTTTGTTGAGCATTGAGAACAACTTGAACAATGTCTGCAACTATGAGAACAGCTACATGGGCAGATTCTGCTGACAATGCAGCTAATGCTTCATCTGCTGCGCGCCCGGTCAAGCCGGCGTATGTTCCTCCGCATCTTCGTAACCGATCAATGGCTGCTCCGGCCGAGCCACCTTCTTTGGTGGCTAATGATAGGGGTTTGGGTAATAATTGGGGTAGTTCATCGAATTTTAAGCAGGATTTTGGGGCTGGGAGACAAGTAGGTGGAGGATATGGTGGTGGTGGTGGGTTTGGTGGGTTTAACAGAGGAGGAGCGGGGAATGGGAGGGAGCGTGTGGGTGGAGGTGGAGGAAGACGTGAGGTGAATCCATTTGAGAACGATGTTGATGAACCGTTTACTGAGCAAGAGAATACGGGGATTAACTTTGATGCTTATGATGATATTCCTGTGGAGACGAGTGGGGAGAATGTTCCGCCTCCGGTGAATACGTTTGCGGAAATAGATTTGGGTGATGCGTTGAATCAGAATATAAAGAGATGCAAGTATGTGAAACCGACACCGGTTCAGAGGTATGCTATACCGATTTCGCTTGCTGGGAGAGATTTGATGGCTTGTGCTCAGACGGGTTCAGGAAAGACAGCTGCATTTTGCTTTCCGATTATAAGCGGAATCCTTAGGGAGCAGTATGCTCAAAGACCACGTGTGGCACGGACTGCTTATCCTCTTGCACTTATCCTGTCCCCTACTCGGGAGCTCTCTTGTCAGGTCGGGGTTTTAATACGAGTTTCTGATTTCATAATCTGTATATGACTAGGTTATCTGTATCTCAAAAACCAATATTTTGTTTTTCTTGTTTCAGATACATGACGAGGCCAAGAAGTTTTCTTATCAAACTGGGGTCAAGGTCGTAGTTACTTATGGAGGAGCACCGATCACCCAACAGGTTATTTTCCACTACATGCAATGTTTGTTTACGTACTTTTTCTTTTTGATTGAGTTTTGGTAAGGAACAGAAAACTTCAAACAAACTTATATTATTTGATTTCAGTTGCGGGAGCTTGAGAGAGGTGTTGATATTCTGGTGGCAACTCCAGGACGATTAGTGGATTTGCTTGAGAGGGCTAGGGTGTCATTGCAGATGATAAGATATCTAGCTCTTGATGAAGCAGATCGGATGCTGGATATGGGTTTTGAGCCTCAAATAAGAAAGATAGTTGAACAAATGGACATGCCTCCTCCAGGCATGAGACAGACGCTGCTGTTTAGTGCAACATTTCCCAAAGAGATACAGGTAATTTGTTACTTGTACTCAAACTGTCTGACTTGTTATTTTTTGCATGATGATCTGTCCTCCCTGAAACATTTTTGTGTTTTTTAAGTAGCTAAATTACCCATTTATTGTAAAAAGTATGTTTCTGGCATTTCTATTTGCTGTTGTTTCTTTAATTTGAAATTGGTATAGGAAGTGTTTTTAACGTCACTTCTGTACTCGTGGAAATTGAGATTGCCATAATTTAGATGTTTGAACATACTTTAAAGTTTAATAGCTACAGAAGACTACCCCAACAATAGCCAACCTTGAGAGTAGGGGAAAACTAGTTTTTGATTTAAAAGGAGAGCACAATTTGTTTTATTTAACTGTGGAAATCCTGCTCTGTCATGGACATGCATGAAACAATTTTAGTAAGTATCCTACTATACATACAATACGTACTGCGATACGATACGTAAACACCCATCACCGGTACGTATCTTACTATGTATTGCAAAACACCCGGTTGGTGAATATGGTAAAGGTCTAAAACCTCCTAGTTATCTTGGAGTTATGTTTGGTTTTGATTGAATTAAGGATGTTTTATGTTATTTATTTTTGTTTATGACTTGATTTTTGAAGTATTTTGGAGTTTATATATGATATTTTAAGTCATGTTCTTTTTTTTTGTTAATGTATCTTTCGATACATGATTCAAAAAAGTGGTCGAACAAAACACGATACGTATCTCGATTTGACTACCATGAAACTGAGTCTTATTCATGTTAATCTTTACTAATTTTGGAGGAAGGGTTACTACTATAGTGTAAGGATTGAACAGGTACGACTTAATAAGACATCTTTAGCTCATATGCTTCTCATACTTCATCTTCCGTGTTTAGCAACAACATATTCTAATAATCCTCAAGGAAAGTGTAGGCGTGAATTTGGTAGTTCTCTTCTTTTCAGACGACCATACTCTTATCAATCTATAGAAACCTCAATCTGGATGGCCTTAATGTTGGCAGAAAAACAAAAACCCTTCTTCTGTTGCTAACTTTTGAATATTTGTTTTTTCGTGCTGACAATGAATCCTTATAGTTGAAGAAATAGTTCTTTTTGGAGAAAAGTCCATATTCAAAATTTGTCTCATTGAGATGGAAAGCGGATGCTATATGTCAATTGTGCTGTTATGTAGACTAATATGGTTTTCTTAACCAAATTGTTTTAAAATAATATTGTTACATATTACGAGTGGCACTTGATTTTGAAAAATGACATACTGATGCCTATAACCATGCTTCATTCATTTGGCAGGTGCAAACAATGACACTGCTTAATTTGTTGCTTGTCGACAGTTGACTGGAAATATTGTAATATGTAGCGAGTGTGTTTTTGAAATAATTATAGTCAGGATTAAATGATGGTGATGTAGTTTTGGGGATATGTTGAAGTTTTTATGGTGATATTTTCACATAGTAATTAAGATACTCATGTTTGACCGTGTTTGACTCTGAAATGAGTCATAGAAACTGTTTGCTTAGGATTATTCTTTGTATGTGAGATAGACATTCTATATAATTAACAGTGTTTGGTTTGTTGACAAGTGACAATCATCTTGTAATCAGCTAGTTTCAATTTATCTTTGCTTCATGATTGATATAATAATGATTATGATGTCCCTTCATTTGAATGCACTGCAGAGACTTGCTTCAGATTTTCTTGCTAGTTATATCTTTCTGGCTGTTGGAAGGGTTGGTTCAAGTACCGATCTAATTGCTCAAAGAGTAGAATATGTGCTGGAGTCTGACAAGAGAAGCCACCTCATGGACCTTCTTCATGCTCAGAGAGAAAATGATGTGAATGGCAAGGTAATTGTCACCTCTGCATACTGCTGCTATTCAAACTTGTACATGTGTTGGCCGTACTTTACATTTTGTTAGTGAAATTCACTAATATTCAAAAACTATGCTGCACTGGAACAGTCGTTTATTTAAGAGTACGAAGATTTGTGGTTTTGTCACACTCAATTAAGGATTTTTTTTGTGGTTTTTGCAGCAAGGTCTGACTTTAGTGTTTGTGGAAACGAAGAAAGGTGCTGATGCATTGGAACACTGCTTGTGTGTTAACGGGTTTCCTGCAACTTGCATTCATGGCGACAGAACACAGCAAGTGAGTCTGTTTAGCTAATTAAAGTTTGTGTTTAATATTAAACATGTCAGCATTATGATTACATTAAAATAATTACATATTTTCTTGATTTGTTCTGTGTTTCTTTGTTGTTCCTTTTTATTAACATCTGATATTTCCTTGTGCTTTTAAGTTCTACATTCTCAATGAGACTTTAATGGGGTTAAAATTTGAGAAATTTCTCGATGTTCAAATTTTAAAAACTCATTTTTGTCAGTTTATACTGCCATAGAAATGAGATTTGGCTTCTTTTATCTAATTTCCCCCCTTCCAAAAGAAACTTCTTTTGTTTTCACTATAGCTGAAATGACAGGTTCCATATTACCATGAAAGCCCATCTCTTTCACCATGTTATTTTTTTTCTTTCTTTTTTAATATATTAAATTTCTAAGTAAATTTTTTATTTGATTTTTAAATTTTTAAGATATAAAACTGTCTTGCTGTCATTTAACTAAATCCTATTGAATTTTCTTAGCGCATCGGATATGTAGGTTACTTTCTAGTACTCATAATGTGTTCTTTCCATTAAACCATAGAACCGATGCTTCGAAATTTCAATTTGCGTTTTTTCTTTTTTGGGTGCATGGTAGTTGTTTTTTAGTTGTTGTCAACCATGGTTTCATGATGTTCCATTGTTTTGTGGGAATTGAATTTCTCTATGGTTGCTGCTTGTTGAAATCATTACTTGATTTGCCATTAGTTATTAAATTCTCTCAAGCTTTCCCAATATTGTGTTCGGACTTTTGAACTAAAAATTGTGTGCAATGTAATTGTTCTGTTGCAGGAAAGAGAACAAGCATTGAGATCATTCAAGACTGGAAACACTCCAATTCTAGTGGCAACGGATGTTGCAGCACGTGGTCTGGATATTCCACGGGTAGCACATGTGGTAAACTTTGATCTTCCCAATGACATTGATGATTATGTGCACCGGATAGGAAGAACAGGACGAGCTGGTAAAATGGGATTAGCAACAGCCTTCTTCAATGACAGTAATTTGTCAATGGCTAAACCACTGGCTGATCTGATGCAAGAGGCAAATCAAGAAGTACCTGCATGGCTCACCCGTTATGCAGCAAGGACTCCTTATGGTGGTGGTAGAAACAAGCGGACTGGGGGAGCCCGGTTTGGTGGCCGTGATGTTAGGAAGGAGAGCTCGTATAATAAAGGAAATGATTACTATGGTGGAAACGGTGGTGGTTATGGTGTTCCTGCCAGTTATGGCGGAGGGTATGGTCAAGGTGTAACTAGTGCTTGGGATTAGGTTAGTGCGACATCACTAATTGACTCTCATGTTGGGTGTACATAAAACTTCAGACTTAAACGTTGTAAAGTTGTATTTTCTCAACCATGGTTTTCCTAAATCCATGCATTCCTCACTACAGGAAATCTTTGTCAATGATCCACAACTGGTTTGCTTTTGCTGGTTAGGCACATAGGTTTGAGATTCTGTAGAAGAGGGAGAATGTAAACTATATTGTTTTGGAGACTCTAGGGAGCAGATTATACTGCTGTAGTATGTGGTGTTTTGATTTTGATAGGGTTCTTAGCTTTTGACTTGGGAGTTAACTCTAATTAGCATGCACATACTAATTTGATTTTTCTGTCAACTGATCATATCCCTACACTTCATTAATAATTACCTAATATTGTTTTTCCTTTCCTAGAAGGATAGATAAAACCAATTTCATCCCGGGGGCTATGTAACTTAATAGGTTCTGATGTTGTGTTTTTTAGACAAAATGATGACCACCATTTCTTGTCTAATTCTGTAAGAGGTAATAGAAGTTGGAATATTATAGGAAACTTGAGAGCAGCATGTGAAGTGATTTCCCTAACAAGAATATAGGTTGGTTGTTAAGAGTACTTTTGATTTTGAAATTTGTGTATTAGTACATTATGCCTTTTAAAAATCACCGCTAAATATAAATATATTATTTAAATGTGTCGTTATCATTTTTTTTTACGAGAAAATAAGCTTCATTCAAATATATTATTTAAATGTGTCATTATCATTTTTTTTCCAGGCAAATAAGCTTCATTCAAATCTATTAAACTACGAAAGTATAGTCAAGTATAAAGTCAAAAGTACTTAAACAAACTAACCTCTTAATCGTTACAACCAAACTAAATTCTTAAACATTGGTCAATGATCAGTATTATTGTTGTTGTTCACTCATATTTACAAGAGTAAATTACAATCCCCTTCTCTCAAAGATGCTTGAATTACACTCCCCTCCCCTCTTATGTTAAAATATACACTTCACTTCCTTAAAAAATAAAAGTTATACTTCCCTCCTCTATAAGATGTTTGAATTACCGTCTCTCCTTTAATAATTAAATATGCACTACACTTTAATCTATTTTAACATAATAATTTTTTTAATGATATATACTAATTTTGAACCACCATTTAAGAAAAATAATTTCATTTTTTTATAGTTTAAATGCCAATGATAATTAAAGTTAAATATTTTGCTATTAATTTTATAATTTAGAGTATAAAATTAACTTTTAAATAACCATATTTTATTGTCTTTAGTAATTTTTCACATATTTAAATTTTATTTTGAGTTGCTTCATATTTTATAATAGGATTTAAAATTATATGTTAATCTAATTGTGAAAAAAATAACCAAAAAATATGTATTCAAATTTTGGTTATATTAAAATAGATCCGCAATATTATTTATTTTCGAAGTGTGTTACATTATTATTTTTTTGCTAGATTATTAGAAATAAAAAAAATCATTGAGGGAGTAAAGTGTTGATTTTAACATAAGAGGGGAGGGAAATGTAATTCATGCTTCTCTTAAAGGAGGGAATTGAAATATTTTCTAACATGTTTTGAATAAGAGGGGAGGGGAGTGTATATTTTAACATAAGAGGGGAGGGGAATGTAATTCAAGCATCTTTAAGGGGGGAGTGTAATTTCCTCTATTTACAATAGTTGATCTTAAAATAACCAATTCAACATGTTTACTAGGAGGTTAGTCCGTAACTTTGGTCTTTTTCCTTTGAATGTTTTAAGGTTTTTTTTATAGAATAAGGTTTATGGCATATGAACCTTTAACCTGTTTCTTGAAAATGATAAAGTACGGTTTAAAATAGAATTTCAAAAAGATTTGGAACTAAGCTATAAGTTGCTTGGCATTTAAATAAGGTTTTTTAAATAATATACATTTTTATCCTGGTATTTATTTACTTTTTGATACGAAATAAAAGAGAAAAGAAAAACAGAAAAAAAAAAACTTAGTTTTTTTTCTTTTGCGGTGGCCGGGGTTTGAACCCAGACCTTTCATATTTTATGCATTGTCCATACCAACTGAGCTAAGCTCACGAGGACAAACTTTAGAGAACCAAGTTTTCATAGAATTGTGGAAAATAGGTCTAAGATACCAATGAGAGAAGAGAGGCGAACGATTAAGTTATTGTTAGAAGAAACTCCCAACTTAACTAGAAAGTCTACAAAACTATTTTTTTCCCACAAATAAAATACTATTTTATTGATGTCATTTAAAAAAATAAACATGATTTCAAATTTGTTACAATACAAAAATGCAAAAATACCTCCTTCAAAAAAAAAGGGCAAAAAATATCTGATCTTATATTTTAATCAAAATCAAAATAATTTGAATTAAAATTTTATAAAACTAATGTTTGTACTCTTTATACACTAGCATTTAGGTACCCTCTATGCAAGTGTTGAGCCTTCGAAATTTTATATAACCAAAAAAAAAAAAAACGTTAGTTACGCAAGTTGAGGTTGGAAATCAAGCATGGAGGAAAGAACATCAGCAACAGAGACAAAGAACGACGATGTTTGGTGCAGAGAAACAGTACCGAAGGTTTTAAAACTCGTATGTTCTTCCACGAATCTGAATCACACTGACCTTGTTTCTCTTCTTCTCGTTAGTCCATTCCTTTATCGCACCCTTCTCGATTCTCAACCACTTTGGCAAGTGAGTTTTTCACCTCATTCTTCACTTTTCATTTTTTATCTTTTCAATTAATTAATCATTCTTTTTCTTATTATGATTATTATTATTATTATCAGTCACTCAATTTTCGTGAGCTAAATAATGCTGGGAATCGCCTTATAGCTGCTCTTTCTCTGGTACGTAATACTAATCCACTTCACTTTCATTCAATTGATTTTCAGTTGTGTTTTAGTTCCGCCGTGACGAAATTTGATTTTGAGTGAATTGATTGCTTCTTCGTGTAGCCTAGATATCGCCATGTGAAGGAGATTAACCTTGAATTTGCACGAGATGTTGAAGACGCACATCTCATACTTATTAAAGATAAAGTAACATATATCTTTCTTATTTTTTATGATGTAGAGTATAGATTGAATGTGATTCTGACCAAGTAATTTTAAGCATTTCTAGTGTTTTGATTCTCTTCGAAGCTTGGAGTCATTAAATCTGAACGTCTGCCAAAAAATATCGGATATAGGAATTGAAGCAATAACCAGTTGTTGTCCTCGGCTAAAAACATTTTCCGTCTACTGGAACGTGAGGTACTTTGAAAAATTTCTTAATGTGCCATGTTTGATACTTTGATTTAGCATTTGAAAATCTTACTTTGGATTTACAAGTCAATCCTCAGCAACAATACTGAAATATGACTTTTATTTCAGGGTAACTGATAATGGACTATTACATACAGCGAGGAACTGCAAACACATTGTTGATTTGAATATAAGTGGTTGTAAGGTACGCGATGCCGTAGTTGTTATTTTGTACGCTTAGGTTATTATCATTACATGTATCATACATTGTGTGTATATTTAGTTTATTTTTTTGATAGGAAAATGTCAGTGGTTAGTATGGAAAATTGTTAGCAGCAAGGATGCAACCCTGAGCATCCTTCTTAATACTCCTTCCTGGGGGCCTGCCGAGTTGAAATTTTCAGACTTTTAACTAATTTTGAAATAAAAGTTTTCAAACATGGACCACTCACTCCAATCTATATTCACTTTTAACTAAAATCAATTTTGAAATTCAAGTTCATCTAAAATCAAGTTTGCTAACGCCGAGTCAAACACATAGTTGGTTTATTTAAAGCCTAGAAAGGGATTAAAATGAAAAGTGCTGAAAATATTCAGTTCATGAGAGGTCGCTAGATGGATTTGTTCCCTTTAGTGTTGACATATTTATACAGTTAAATGTAATTTTAATACATATTCAGCATATACTGTAATTTTTTTCTCACTTTCATCACTAAAAATTCCACCATTTCATTTTTAGTTGTACCAAGCATGCCTAAATCACAAGGAAGGTCTTATTGTTGACATTAATGCTTACCTGAATATACCCATGTTGTACTGTACAATAAAAACCTAAATAACTATGCAGAAAATTGTGTCCGTGAAGTATGTTGTGTGCACTAGAATTCTGAATCATCTTCTCAGAAAATAATAACGGTTTTTTTTTTTTATAAATATGGTACTTGTGTTTTCTGAACAAGTTGCTTTGATATGATAATTGCAGAATATTTCAGACCGAGGTGTACAATTAGTTGCTGACAATTACCCGAAACTAGAGTCACTAAACCTGACAAGGTATCTCTCTCATTTGGTTTATTGAAGATTCTGTGAGATCTAATACATTATGAGGTTGTAAATATGATTACTCAAATCATGAATTATACGGTTTTAACCCTTTTGCATCAGCTGTCTGAAATTGGTTGATTGACTTTGCTACTTTTGATTCGCTTTATAAAGGAGTAGATCAATCATATCGAGATTCCAAACAGACTATTAAGATGATAAAAGGAACATTGGGGGTGAACTATACCTCTTTCTGGTACATCGTTAGGATATAAGGTAAAGAGACGTTAGTTAAGGACAATAGGCATGGTTAGTTGATTAGTTAGAGGTGATTAGCTTATATAATAAATAGGACACAAGTAGAGATGGATAGCATTTTTTAAAGTGACACTAACAGTCATGTTACTTCCGTCTTCATGGGAATTTGAACTCTGTCCCTCGAGGTTACAAGACCAAGCGCTTACCACTATTTAGAGTAGTGGGCAGAAGGGAAACCCTTGGACAAACTCTTCTCTTCTCTCCTATTCTCATTCTTTCAATAAAATTGTGTTTTTCTATCCATTTCTTTCAATTTTCTATTCTTCTGGTTTCCTAATATATATAACATAATTTCACACCTAGGTGTGTCAAGTTAACCGATGTGGGGCTGAAGGAGTTGTTGCAGAAATGCCTATCCCTTCAGAGTTTGAATCTATATGCAGTGTCTAGGTAGGCACTAAAACTCAACATATTTATGTTCAAGTTGTCTTATCCTGGAATTTGGATTAATTCACAGCATTACTCATGTTCAGTTTCACAGATGAAGCTTACAGGAAAATATGCCATCTGACATGTCTCACGTTTTTGGATCTCTGTGGTGCCCAGGTAAAATCTTCGTTTTTGAAAATTTCTCTGCAAAAACCTATCTAATGCGAGTCCGGATTTGCTCCATTTATCTACCTTCGTTTACTGTCCTTTTATGAGAGAGATAGACACAAGTGGACGATTAGTGGGACCCATTAGTGGGGTCCACTTCTTAAAATGGGTCCCACTAATCTATCACTTGTGTCTATCTCTCTCATAAATAGACAATAAATGGGGGGTGAATAAATGGAGCAAATCTGAACTCATCTAATGCATATTGATAATTGAACTAAGTTTGGGCTTGCAGAATCTTTCAGATCAAGGACTTCAGTGCATTTCAAAATGCAAGAACCTTGTTTCCCTCAATCTGACTTGGTAAATTGATGATCAACTTGAATATCCGTGTATCTCATTTTATGATAAAAGTAATCGAGCTGTATCTAATTTTACGTTATAGGTGTGTACGTGTGACTGATGAGGGGGTTATAGCCATTGCACAAAGCTGCACCTCTCTTGAATTTCTAAGGTATATCATAATTTGAGAAGTTTTAGCACATGGATATTTGATACTGGATCACACACTCTTTGACTTCAAAAATGTTTTGTTGGCCTTGTCGTATGTGTGTGTGTGTGAGCGCGTGTTTGTGTTTCCCATGAAATTGAATGTTCACTTTTTTATTTCAAGAAAGGGCTTTGAAATGTCCCCTACACCGTTTCCGGCTTCTGCACCGATATTCTGAGTTTTTTCTTATGCAGATGTCCAAAACCCAATGCAATATTGCAGCTAATTTTTTCAGACACCAACATATTAGAAACTTGTACTAATCATACTGTCACAAAAACTTAAATGTGAACATGAACTTAATTTAACTTTTTGAATGTGAACTTATTGTGCCCCCACAACTTAAAATTTATGGGTCTGTCCCTGCTGTATACTCTCTGTCTTTCACCTCACCTGAGCACAAAATTCGGATTTTGTATACTTCAATTATATAGGGACCTGGTTCACTCTTGTTTGATGTAATTTAACTTGGTTCAGACTTGGGGTAGGAGGGCCATGACCAAAGTTGGTTTTAAACTATGTTGTCAATAGCGGGAAATAGCACTGCTATCATAGTGATGCCTCACATCACGGTGGGTGGCTGCCATCACATGCGGCATCGCGTCCCGTAGCAGTCCTTACAGCCGCATTTGCACTGTGATTTTTGGGAACAGATCCTGTTTACGTGTCACTATTCCCGCGCAAAGGGTTTTCACGACACGATGAAGTAATTTGTATTATCATACACACACACACACACACTTGCATAGATATGCAAACGGAATGGATTGTGTCCAATTATTTTCTCTCATGTTTTATCCTGTTTTCCATCTCACTTTTAAACATTTTTCTCACATTTTTTATATCTCATCTTTTTTATGCAATGGTCCAAATTTTACTTATCTCTCATGTCAATGGAGAGAATCCTTTTTACAGTGCAGCTTGACGTAACTCAATATTAATTATTGTACTAGAATCACTTCTTGTCTAATGTGTTGAACGGTCATATTTGCAGCTTGTTTGGAATAGTTGGCGTGACCGATAAATGTTTGGAGGCACTCTCGAAGTCATGTTCCAACAGCATTACAACCCTTGATGTGAACGGATGTATTGGCATCAAGGCAAATTCCTATTTCAAAGAAGCTCTTTACTATTTTATATGACAGATTACAAGTCTTATATGTTCCATTTGTCTAACAATTTGTGTTTTTTGCTTGCAGAAACGAAGCCGCGAAGAGTTGCTTCAGTTGTTTCCATATTTGAAATGCTTTAAAGTGCATAGTTAATGTGTGGTTAGTGAAATTTTGGTAATAAAAGAAGTCTATTCTTTTTATTTTCACCGGTGGCAAAATAACCTGTAAAAGATGCAAACCTAATCCCAATCGATTATTTTGAGCATCTCATTCTGCCTGCTTTGTGTCTTATTTTGCGAATTTGTAATGAAATAGACTTGTCTGTCTTTTGTGGCATGGATAAAACTGGTATCCAAGTAATCTTTTTTACATCAATAGTTACATAGTTGTGAAGTAAACAAATCAATCGGCATTATCTAAACTGTTTGAGTTTGACGATGCAACTTTTACCCCGGACTTGCAGATTTTGTGTTTGGAAAACACCAAAATCATGGCGTACCAAAAGCTACACATTAGAGTTTCCAAAAATTACAGTGGGATACCTCTAATCTCAGCGGTCGTTCATCCTTTGCGAGCCAAGTACTTTAGAGGCTTTTCAACAAAAACATGGGACACAAACTTAAAGAAACTAAAAACCAACAACAGTAAAGCAGAACATGAGAAGTAGAAAAAGACCATCAAAGAGATAAGATCTCAAACTAGACAACATTAAATAGACCAATTTAGAGTTTGTGCCTCATATTTTTGTTCTTTTCTCTCATTTTTTATACGAGACTCGCATCATTTTTTTATTAATTTTATGAATTAATTGAATTGGATGGGTGAAGTAGTTTTAAATACTTGAGTTAAAAAAAGAAGAAAAAATAGCATGGATACAAGCAAATTCCTCCTAAGTACTCATTTGAAAGTTACCAAAATAGGTTATTTTGGGACAAAGTTTACGCGCTAGTGACATTTATTTTATTTGCCACAACACACTGATAAAATTCTTGCTTACTCTACTCAAGAAAAAAAAAACTTCATTACTAGTAAGAGGTGGGTATAGTGGGTATGGGTTAAACTCTCATTATTTCCCATATAATGAGAGCTGAAATTTAAATTTTGACTGAGAGATGTGTCCGATATGCCTTAAATTAGATCCCCTCCAATACAGAAACCCTATAGAAAATAAAAAAAAATCTTTTCATTTTCTTTCCTTATTGTTTTTGTTTTTGCCTTTGCCTTTGTCTTGCAATTTCCTATTGATAAAAAACTCTTCTTCAGTATGTCGTAATATGATATGCAAAAAGGAAGGAAGAAATGTGTTTCATTTATTCCCTCTTCTCCAGTTTCTTTAAAATCACCACATTCTCTTTCAAAGTTAACAGTACTTTGAGTCTTTAGTACCTCATCTGATTATCTTCAGTTTTCCCCTAGAGATAGATCTCCCCAAAACATGATACAACTTGTCTTCTAGTAAAGGGAAGATTCAACGTCTGCCATAAATATTTAGGCAGTTCGTAAAATTATTGTTTTAAAGTTAATCGTACTTTGAGTCTTTCAATATAGTGATTACTTGTTTTTTGGTCGGATCAATACACTCACTACTACGATTTTTTTGATGCAAAAAAATATTCTTTACGCGCAATAATAGAGACTAATTTGAATTGAAGACCTCTAATTAAACTGAAAGAGGTCATTTACCAAGTGCTCTTGAGTCACTTACTATTAGATTTTAGTTATGTTTGTTGTGTTTTTTTATCGGATTTGCTAACTTTTGATAAAAGTTTCCTAAAAAACAACTTGTGATAAAAGTTTACTCCGTATGCAATAATTAGATGTTTGTAAAGTTTTCATACAGAAAAATGTGTGAAGAGTTACTTTACAATATCCCTAACATATAAATTAAATTCTAATGATCGAAAACAATAACCAAGCCTCCCTTATTAAGCTGAGAGAGTCATATGTAGTGAAATCTTGTTGGTTGTAACTAGTTAGATTAAAGTTATAGTATTGTCCTCTAAATCACTATTCAATGGGTTGTCCTATCATTTTTTGGTTCAATTCATATACTTTGTCAGTGTAATTTTTTTTACACTGTCAATAGATTATTGTGTTTGATTGTAAAGTGACAAAAATTGATTTGAGTTAAATGTAAAATAATCCTTTTTCTTCATGCTACCAAGCATTGAACCCAATGACCTAAAGGTTGAGGGCATAACCTCTAACCAAGAGACCACTTGGGAGCAGGTGAATGTTAAGTGATTTCTATCTGTATTTCATGTAAAAGGGAATTTAACAATGAATTTGAGACTAAATAAAAATCAATGGCAAAGGGAAAAGCTCCAAATTTCAGCTTCAAGTTATAATCAAGAACATTCAAACATGTTAAAATCAATTCTTCACCTTTGAAATCCATTTCGTTATATCCAATAGTGAAGTCAGTTTAGTCTTTCTTCTATTTTTCCCTTAAACTTTTGTGATTACGATATGACTTATGTAAATTGAGTAATCTCATTCATTGATGAGAAAATCAATGGTTTATTCACTTGTTTCACACTCTAAGTTGTGTCCATCCATGATAGTTCAGCAAGAAGATGCTTATACTATTATATTCTCTGACTTTGCATTATAGGATATTGTGAGAAAATCAACTATTTACTGATATCATTGCTTATTACTGATATCAACCAATTTTCAGCTCAAATTGTTCCAAGTAAAATGGAACAGTTTATCATTGCTTATTACTGAATATATATTGCTTACTAACAGTTTTTCAACATGAATTACTCATCTTTCAAAAACAAAAAAAAACATGAATTACTCACACCACTCCATACTCATTTTCAACAGAGTATGAAGGGGCCATGTAAAAGACCTTACCAACATTGGCTTTAAACTTTGCTATTGTGGCGGAGTGTTAACATTGCATCGCTGTGGCGTGGGTGGCCGCCGCCACAGAAAGCATCGTGTCCCGTAAGTGAGTAGAGACAATTGTGACCGCATTTGTGTCATGATGATTTCTTGGAATGGATGATGTTTACGTCTCACTATTCTAGCACAAAGGGTTTTCCAACACAATGAAGGCATGCATTGTTATATGCATCAACTTGCATACATATGCATATTCTTTTTACAGTGGCAGCTTGACATTGTCTCAATATTAATTGTTATCTTAGAATCACTTCTTGATGATGTGTTGCATGGGCACATTTGCATCTTGTTCCGAATAGTTGATGTGCATGGTTAATGTGTGACTTGACGATATTGTCACTGGTTTTAGTTGCTGAAACAGCTACAAGAGAGACATTAAGGAGGGAAGTGAATGAATAATACAACTCGGTATTCTCCATTGATTATAAATTCCTGTATCAGCTTTGCATGCAGACATAGGCTACCTTTTAACAATCTCTTCCACTTCTTGAATCTGTTTTGCTACGTTTGCATTGTCATTTTCTCAAATTAGAACTTCAATTTCTATGATGCGATATATATAGCCGAAGACATTGAAAACAAAACAGAATGGAATTTATAACACTGTGTTACTGACATTCTAACTAATAGTATTTGAACTAATGTTCATGTTTCAGCTGCAGATAGTTCGAAGTTTCTAAGGTCATTTATTGTTTTGGTTAATGCTTACAGAAATTCAGATCTCAATTTTGATACACTGTAATTCAATCATATATACATGTGAAAAAGTACAAGGATAGTTATTATATAATGTTATGTTACCAACTCAGGATTTTCTTATATCTATCTATTTTCATCCATCATGTTCAATCACAATGTGAGGAAAGGTGGACTGAAAGCTAATTGATCTATAACTATCATGACTGAAAGCTCATGGAGTAATATAAGAATCTTAACAAAGTTTCATTTTTAATGTTTCATGTCTTATATTACTATATTGGTTAGGCCAATATAAGAATCTAAGATATATTACCAAAACAATAGGGGAAACAATATTTGACACTATAAAAAACCTTTTTTAACCTTATATGAAAAATATCGTGTTTTTATGTAAACATTTTTTCTTTTAATTCTATTTTTCACTTGATTTTTTTAAACATTTTATCGTTATTTGCCAATAAAAGGAGGAAAACGTTAAGAATTTGGTGGAGAATTAGAGATTTGAGTGAGTTTAGGAAGGTGCCACATAAATTTTTGTGATGTGGCAAAATTTTCATTGCATGACATTTGATTGATGAGATATCTCCATGATGATTTGTGAATCTATTTTTTGTTGTTCATAGAAAAAATGATAAATAATCACTGAAGCTCACTCACACAACACCGAAACGGAGGGATAAGGGTTAGAACTTCGGTCATGACAATCTAACAGTTTCAGGCTTCAGCATAACAATTTTGAGATAGTTCAAAAATTGTTGACCAGAACACAGTTTTTCAACATTTTCATCACTAAAAGTTCCACGATTCCATTTTCAGTTGTACCAAGCTTGCCTAAATCACCAGGAAGGTCTTATCAGTCGACATTAAAGCTTCACTGAGTATAACTATGTTGTACTTTAATTTGCAATAGAAAAAAAACCTAAATAATAAGCAAAAAATTGTTCCTGTGAAGTATGTTGTGTGCACTAGAATTCTCAATCATCTCAACAGAAAATAGTAGCAGAATATTTCAGACAGAGGTGTAAAATTCGTTGCCAACAATTACTCGAAACTAGAGTCAATAAATTTGACAAGGTATCTACAGTGATTTATAGAAGATTCTTTGAAATCCAGTACACTATTAGGTTGTAAACTATATATAGGGTAATTATTTAACTCAAATGATTATATGGTTTTTACTCTTTTGCATTAGCTGTCTAAAATTGTTTGATTGACAGCTATATAGTTTCTACTTCTATTACATAGCAAGATTCCAATCAGTCTATTAAGATGATAAAATGAACATTTGGGCGAATGATTCCTCTTTTCAGGTACATTGTTAGGATAGAAGACAGACACGTTGGTGAAGTTAACGTAGTCTACGAAACACTAAATATATATGAATAATGTAGATGACACTGACACGTTGACACTAGTAATGATTTAAGAAAATAAAAATGATTGAACATAACCACATGTGTATGTGCTGGTGCCGGACACAACTCCAGAAGATGTGAGGATAAAAGATAATAAGGTTACATAATAAATAGGGGACACAAGTGTAGAGGGACGACATTTGTTTGCATAATTTGGGAAAGAGAGAAATTATCAATAATAAAAGTGATGATGGACTGAAACTGTTGTTGCACAAATGCCTCTCTTTCCAAGTTTGAATCTATATGTAGTGTCTAAGTAGACATTGAAACTCAACATATATCTAAGTTCTTGTTGTCTTAACCCGAGATTTGATTAACTCAACATAAAAGATAAATGCCTCTCTTTCACAGATATAGCTTGTAGGAAAATATGTCTTCTGACACATCTCACGTTTTTGGATCTCTGTGCTTCTCAGGTAAAATATTTAGTTTTTGAAGATTTTTCTGCACAAACCTATCTACTGCAGACTGTTACTATAAAGAAGATTGGTTTCCAAAATTTTCAGATCAAGGACTTCAACGTATTTCGAAATGCAAGAACCTTGTATCCCTCAATCTGAGTTGCTAAATGGATGATCAACTTGAATATCCATGTATCGATGCAGAAGCCAAGCTGTGAAGAGTTGCTGCAGTATTTTCATATTTGAAATGCTTTAAAATGAATAGTTAATGTGTGGTTAGTGAAATTTTGGTATGAAAAACAGTCTATTCTTTTTATTTTCAGTGGAAGAAATAGAACCTGTAAAAGATGCAAATCAAATCCCAGGTGACTATTTTGAGCATTTCATTCTACCTGTTTTGTGTGTGTCTTATTCTATGAATTTGTAAGTAAATAGATTTGCATAGCACCAAAATCATGGCATACAAAAACCTACACATGTTTTCAAAAAATTATAGTGGCAGACCTATAAACTCACGATGGCAGTTCATCCTTTGTGAATCAAGTACTTTAGGTTTTCAACAAATGCATAGGTCACAAAATAAAAATAAAAAACTAAAAACCCACAAAACACTAACAATGGCTCCTTTTGATGATGCTTCCTAGTTTCTAGTTCTATGTAAGATGCAATTATTTTCCTGATATATAGTCGAGATTCAAAACAGTCTATTAAGACAATAAAAGGAACCATTGTTGTCAAATATCCGCCATGGCGATTTTTTTAGAGCCGCCATGGGCAATTTGTGAAGGATGACAGCACCATGCATTTGATGGGAAATATGGTGACTCAAAATGGTGGATTTCTTGCTCACTGCCATGGTCCTCCATCTTCAATCGATAACACTGAAAGAAACATTAGGGTGAATTGTTATACCTCTTTTCTAGTACATTTTTAGGACTTACAATATAGAAGATAAGTAGATGTTACTTGATTAGTTACAAATAATTAGCTTACATAATAAATAGGACATAAATAAATAGTGAATAGAGCATTGCGCAGAAGAAAGAACCCTGGAGGAAAATCTTCTCTGTTATTTCCATTCCCATTCTTTCAATAACATTGTGTTCTTTTTATCCATTTCTTTCTTTGAATTTTCTAATTCTTCTGTGTTCCTAACATACATATATCTCATAATTTGACGCATAGGTGCGTCAAGTTAACCGACAAGGGTCTGAAGCAGTTGTTGCACAAATGTCTATCCCTTCAGAATTAGAGTCTCTAATAGACTCTCTATGTAGTGTCTAGGTAGGCACTGAAACTCAACATATTGAAGTTCAAATTTTATTGCCTTAAGATTTGATTAACTAACAAATCATAGCATTACTCTTATTCAGTTTCACAGATGAAGCTTGTAGGAAAATATGCCTTCTGACACATCTAACATTTTAGAATCTTTGCGGCGCTTAGGTAAAATCTTCGGTTTCTGAAGATTTCGCACAACACTATCTATTGCAGACACTACTAATAGAAATAAGTTTGGTTTGCAGAAACTTTCAGATTGAGGACAGTAAATTTCAAAATTCAAGAACCTTTTATCCCTCAATCTGACTTTGTAAATTGATGATCGACTCGAATATCCATCTGTCACATTTTATGATAGTAACGGAGTTGTATCTAATTTTACGCAATAGATGTGTATGTGTGACTGATGAGTGGGTTAAACACATTGCAAAGAGTTGCACCTCTGTTGAATTTCTGAGGTATATCATTATTTGAGAATTTATTTATAACACATTGATATTTGGTAATGGATGGTGCACTCTTCGACTTGGGAAATATTTTATTGGCCTTGTCATGTTACAGATATATGTGCTTCCCGTGGTATATAGTAGAACTTGAATATTCAATTTTTTGTTTCAAGAAGGAGCATTTAAATGTCCCCTACACCATTTAAAGGTTTGCACCAGTGTTATAGCTCGAAAGCTTAAGAAGTTTCATGTAATGTCACCTTCTCTTCATTGTTTTATCTTCTCAATAGCCCACTTTTTATTTCTGTAGCAACACAATCTTCTTAAAGAGAAGAATTGGAAATAAACTAAACGATTCCTTCTGACATATGCACAAAAACTGATATTTTTCTTATGCAGATGTCTCAACCCAGTACAGTATTGTGACTTGTCTTTTCAGACATTCAAACATAATTTAAAAACTTATAGAAGAAAAGACTTTCCTCCAACGGCTTCCTTTTTGCCCACATCTCTACCACTCAATAACGCTGGACACTTCCCTTTTGCAGTGTCTAGGTAAAGCATTGAAACTCAACATAGTTAAGTTCAATTCAAGTTGTCTTTATTTCACATCATTCCTATTTTTCAGTTTCACAGATGAAGCTTACAGGAATATAAGCCTTCTAACACGTATTACATTTTTGGATCTTTGTGGTGCCGAAGTAAAATATTTGGTTTCTGAAGATCTTTACGTACAGCCCTATCTAATGCAGACTGATAACAGAAATATGTTTGGCTTGCAGAACCTTTCAGATCAAGGACTATCCTTCATGGATTGATTGATGTTAGCATTGCACAAGATAATGTTGACAAAAACAAAAATCAGAAAAGACAGCAGCCAACACAACAAATCTCAGAAAAGGCACATCTTTGCTTATTTGATAACATTGTTTTAGCTAACTATCCTTCTTAAAAACTATCTCCCCATGCTCTCAAAAACTTCCTTCTTGCTGATTACTAAGAGGTCGTGTTTCTGATATCCTAGTACTTGCCTCCCTTTTTTGTTTTTTTGTAGGTTTTAGCCTATAACACAAACTGTTCAATATCAAAGATGACATTATAAAATGTCAATTAAAAATAAAACATGAAAATACTATGTTAAAGTAAATTCTAAAGTATAAACATTTTCATAACAATAATCGCAAATGAAGATTAATTCAAATTTCAGACCAACGTGGCAATTGATTGAGTAATTTTTTTCAATAAGCCAAATCAAATATTATTAGGAGAAAGAAGTTACACTTGAGCACAAGCATTGCACATGATAATGAGCTACTAATAATGTTGACAGCAACAAAAATCTAATGCCAAGTTTGGTGAGTCTTATCAGCTTTTTAGCTTATCCTAAATCAACAAAAACCATCTTAACTCCTTTAGTACCAAATTTCCACAACCTACTACCAGCAAGTAATCATGTAACAGCTTATTACAAAAAAAAGCAGCAGCCAACACAACGGCTAATTTGTTCTTTAGTTGCAGGCATGATCAAAGCAAATCTACCTCCTAGCATCTCATTATTAACTTAACTACACTGTTGCAAATTGTTTTATAATCATAGTAGATATTTCTTTCAGAATTTCAATGAGCAATGTCTGGGAGCTGGTATAGTCCTATTCAATTTGAGACCAATAAAACCTTATCCTAGGGTAAGATACCAAATATCATTATTTATCTAATTCTAAATACCATTGATCCAATAAATAATATCTACCTATTCAAAAAGAAAGGAACTATGTAAAATTTTGTCAAACCAATCATCTTTTGTCATTGTGATTACTAGTAAGAGATAACATGGAATTGGAAAGACGACTCAATTTTTCTAACAAATTAATTGTTACGTTGATAATTTGTAATGGGAAAGGCGTATATAGACTATGAAGCCTACATAGACAGACAAATTACTCTTGCAAATGTAGATTAAAAATGTGAATCCTCTGTGTTTGCAAGTAAAGCATAACTAGTAATATCATTCAAGTCTCTTGTGACATGACATGACATAACATAATAATACTTTCTAAATAAAATAAAAAGCAGATCACAACAAACATTAATTTATTTATTACTACAAATTAGTGACTTTAATTCAATCAACAATATTACTGATAGATAATAATATAAGAGATAGCAAAGATGAGACTACACCAAAACAACTCACACTACATATTCCATGTTCCTAGAACTTGGAAGACTCCAGAAATGTGATTTACCATTGCAGTGATACCACCTCTCATGGTAATTATGCATCTCCCGCGGTCAAAGTATGCCTAAAATGGCGATACCAGACTCTCATAGTATATATGCACCTCCCTCCCAAGTATGCCTAAAATAGGATAATCAATCTCTGCATTATTTAAGTTACACAGGACAAGTTTGGAACGCATGGTTCTCAGTAGAAGAACACCATCTTTTGAAACGAACAAGGGCTCATCAAGAGGCTGCCTTGGACAATTCCAGATTAACTTCTCACGAGGGATGATCGTCAATACAGTCCATGACTCAGCAACTCCATACTCTTTCATTATCCACACAGCCAACTGAGTTTCCGAGTGATCACAACACACGCAAAGGCAATTACTCAAAACATACATCATAGAGTTGCAAAATCTGTTACTATCATGTTGAGGAAGCAACACTTCCCCATAAGTCTCTTTCTCAAGATCAACCGAAAGAATCACCGGTTGATTAGAATTAACACCATCTTTCTTAATGATCCAGTTCAAACTGCCACTCACAAACTTCCCCAACCACATACCAGGATTACACGGGAAATTTGGAACTGTTGTCCAAGAATTTTCACCAAAGGTATAAATTCTGGTAACTTTTTCACTAAAATCATCTTTATTAAGTAGAACAACTAACAACTTGTACTTATCGTTAACTTGATCATACCCAAAACCATGATGTCCAATAATCTTATTATCGAACGAAGCAACAATCGGAAATCTATTGGATTTCAAGTTGATAGAAGGATTCCACAATCTGAAATTAGATTGAAAAGAATCATACAAACAAAGCAACCCATTGCACGAACCGAAGATATTGTATTTGTGACTCATGGTTATAGCAACGGGTTCAATAGGGGTTGATGGATTTTCCAACAATGGCTTCATAGGGTAAGATAGGATTTCACGGTCTCCGATTTTGACGGCGGAAGTGAATAACTGTGGAAACGAGGTTGAGCTGAGAAGATGGGTCTTTGCGAATTGAGGATTGGAAATTAGGGTTTTCCATGATTTGGAAACGCACTTTAATTGGAGAAGGGATTTCACCGGAAGCCTCAGAAGGATGTCGAAGATGACTTCTTCCGGCAAAAGAGGTGCTTCGTTCTTGACGGTGGTTTCGGACGGTGGTTGAGTACAAACGACGTCGTTTTGAGAATCGTGAAGATCGGTGATTGTGCATATCGTATCATCATCATCAGCCATTCGAACTCGTGTTGTACTGCAAGCTTCTTTAGAATGTCAACTGTCAAGTAAAGCTATCCTATTTTCATTTTATTTTTATTTTTATTTTTGGAAGGATTTAATTTATTCTTTTAATTTCTTAAAATCTGCAAATTACGATAAAGATTTGCTAACTTGTATATACGACGTCCCCTTCTTTTAATTATGACTTGTTTTATTTTAGTTTATTCGAAGGTTTATGTTGGAAGACATCGTTTATGTCCCGTGAGTTTAACTCAATTAGTAGGACAATATATTATTATATGTAGGGGTCGGGTTCGAACCCCATACATCCCACTTATTCACTTTATAAGATGAATTTTAGCCACTATGCTACCTGACAAAAAAAACATCATTTATGAAGGTGCATTTATGAAGACATCTTTTAGCAAGTTATCCTATAGACATTTGTTAAAAGATACCAACTAATTTTTATAAATGTGTTTTTTTAGCAAGTTATAACTAAAATGTTGATAATCACTTCTTAAGGTGTGGATTGGTAAAAGACATCTTCATGGATGTCTTCTAGCAAAAACTCTTATTTGAATATGTGTAGCTTATGTTAGTTTTAAGAGTTGTATCTTTTATTCCTTTAATCAATTTTGCAAATCGAGTTCATGACCGTCAAGTATGTTGTGTGCACGATAATTCGAAGGGAGATTCTACGGTGCAGTCAGAAAACTGACTTTTTTGAAAAAGTTAATTTTGATTTTAATGTTTGATTCATTTTTAAATTGTTGATTACTGATTAATGATTAA
>Ga0315915_1001626_pt1 | contig 27488 bp, 24 predicted proteins | sample MpolbnodulesMG_FD_207738 | JGI IMG/M metagenome (GOLD analysis project Ga0315915, IMG submission 207738) | Medicago polymorpha root nodule microbial communities from Los Angeles, California, United States - branched nodules | ecosystem: Host-associated > Plants > Roots > Nodule | place: USA... | reverse complement strand
GATTTGCAAAGCTTAAGAAAAAATCTGAAAAATATAGAGGGACTATAATGCCTAAACCTAAGAAGAGACTTGACTGGGAGATTGAAAAAAGTGGAAACTGGTTTGCTACTTGGGGAGGGGGGTTGAAATTTGAAGTTACACATTCACTTTTTCTTGATATGTTTGTGGTAGACTTAGAAAAAAGAAGTTGTTCATGTAACTTCTGGGACTTGGTTGGAATCCCTTGTAGGCATGCAGTTGCAGCCATTAATATCAAGGGTGATGATCCTATTACATATGTGAATAGGTGTTACACCAAGGTTTGTTACCAAGACTGCTATGATCAAATTATTTCACCAATTAATGGTCAGAATAAGTGGCCTAAGACAAACTACCCAGAAATTTTACCCCCTCAATTCAAACGTGGCCCTAGGAGACCCAAGAAGTTAAGGAGGAGAGAACCTGATGAAGAAAGGATGGAAAATGGTAAGTGGTCAAGAGCACATACCACAACTAGGTGTAAGAGATGCTTGAAAGTTGGACATAACAAGAGAACATGTAAGGCAGTTCTTCCTACTGTTGATGATGCTGCAGTAAGCATTGATGAGGTTCAACCTCTGCCTACCCAGTCAAGCCAGCCAACTGTTGCAGCACCTGCTCAGTCAAGCCAGCCAACTGTTGTTGCATCTACACAGCTAAGCCAGACCCCTGTTGCTGCACCTAAGAAAAGAGTATGATTTTTTTGCATTCTATAATATTTTTATATTTTTCTCTATTTATTATGCTTTAACATGTTGAATTCTATTATTAGGGGAGGCCTTGTAAGAAAGTAGTTGATGATGGTCAGTTTAGTGGTGTTGTGAAAAGGAAACAACAAGCTGCTCCCAAGAAAAGAAAAGTTGCTGCTGATAACTCTGCTAACTCTGTGGGGACTAAGAATGTGGTAAGTCTTTTAACTTTACTAAGAGAGTATTTACTTGTTGTAACATGTTTAAGAGAATATTTATTTATTTATGAATGAAATGTTATGCAGTCTGTACATAATGAAGCTGAAACCATAGTCCAAACATTGAAAGCCTTACCACCATATGTGTTTAAAGAGACAATGAAGCAATTGGTGACTGGGCTCGCGATATGGCATAATGAAGTGGGAGAGAAAACATGAAAGCCAGGAGAAGATGCATGAAATTAAATCATGGAATATTAACTTAGATTATTAGGACCTTTTTTTTATGCTTGATACGTGTTTGCCTGTGAATTAAGAATTTGTAATCAAGCTTATGTAATCAAGCTTTTGATGTGTAATGCTTCATCTATTTTGTGAACTTTGTGATGAAGCTTAACTTAGGCCCTACTACTACTACTACTACTGATGACAGACTTTTTTTGTTGGTTAACATTTCCAATGTAGACAATTGGAGTACCAATTGCAAGTTCAATGTGATATACAATTGGAATTCCAATTGCATTTTATGCTATTCAAGTGTCACTTTTTATATTAACTTTGATTGACAGTTCCTTATTAAGCAGTAAACACAAAATTATATTCAGGAAGTGTTTTCCTGAGTATTTTGTGAAATACGGCTCAGTATATTTAACATCTCACTCAAAATTATCGTAACATGTTCATTTTGTAGTTATATAATGTGAGCTTATAACTATGTTAAGTGGCAGGTTTTTATTGTTGTTCGGTTTATAAGGAGGGACTGTGTATAGTTCTGTTTTTTTGGTGTTCAGGAATTGTTTTCCTCGTAGCCGTGCTGTTTTTTTTTCTTCTGCTTCCTCACTTCTGCTGTTGTGTTGTTTTCAATTGGCAGGGGTAGTTTTTGGGTGTAACAGCTTGCCAATTGCACTTCTTGTGCTGCCTTATCAATATATATATATGCCGTTTAAAAAAAAAAATTATGCGTATTCTTTGCACCACAAGTAGTGTATCAGATGATAGGAATTGGATTACTTGGTTATAGTATGAAAAAAGGTTAAGTACTATTATTATTACCTACTTGAAATACCAAAATGCTTTATAGAAGTGCATTACATTCATAAAAGTGCTATAAATTTCACTAACAGTACACAAACCAAACGTACACAATTCCTTCTTTAAAATTCATAAAATTGCATTACATTCACTAACAGTACACAAACCAACTACATAGACCAATACACACATTTGCTAGTGCCATCTAATGTCATTTTCTTGAACCTAAAAAAATAACTTGGCAACAAAACAGAGGTTCAAAAACACTGATACAACAAGCATAGAAGTCACAAATTTCCCTTTCATCTTCTCAGCACTTAACTTCTTGGAAAGCTTGACATTTTTTTTTCTTTGTTTCTTCCATTAACTCCACAACAAATGCAGCAATGTTTGAATCATTTTGAACTGCTTCATTTGATTCAACTTCATCAATTTCCTCTATTTCATCATCAACCCATTTGAACATATTACAAGTTTCATTCTTCATCTGAAAAACAACACAAATACGTGTTTCACATACCATCCAATAACACAAAATAAAACACAAAAGAACATTCAAACCAAAACACATTTTACATACCATCCAATATCTACATCTCCAGAAAGGCCTCCATACATTAGGAGGCTTATTAGAACGATACAAAATGGTTGGAACACCACAATTACAATTTCGGCCTCTGGTTTTTGGTTGCAGAGAAGAACTAGAACCACTTGTACCATTATTTCTCAGTAAGCTACGAGCCATTTAGTGACAGATCGAAAAGGATGAAGGACGAAAAGGATGAACAACAAAAAATTTGGGGAAGATGAGGGATATGTGATAGATCTGCGCAAGGAGGAAGAAGAATTTTTTTGGGAATTTAGGGATTTGAATCACCAATGAAATGGGTTATATCCATGGGTCGGATCAAATTAACTATTCAATTCGGTCAAATCCATTAAAAACCCGTATCAAAAAAAAAAAATTGCCACGTAAGCATTCTGTTTGGTGATTGGGCATAATTTGACGGCAGGGACTATTTGTGCTAACGGGGAAAAAATGTAGGGATTTTAAAAACATTTATTGAAATGTAAGGACTATTAATTTAAACAAGGCAAAATGTAGGGACCAATAACATATTTAACCCTAAATTTAAATATTAAAGTAAAAGTGTAACAAACAAAAATGTTAGGTTTTTCCTTTATCATTTAAAAAGTGTAACAAACTAGATGATTGTATCTATACTTACTTTTTCATTATCCCAATTATACCCTTGAAGAACAACTTTTTCAATAATAAAGATTGTTTTTGGTGTCATTAAAGAAAAAGAATTTAGATTATATTTTTTTTGTTATATTATTGCTTTCATTGAAGAACAACAAATATTTGATTTGATATAATTTGAAAACAAAAAACATTTATATTTTTACTTTTAATTAAAATTAAAATTTCATAAAAAAACATCGTTCATAATTTTCAAAGGTTAGCGCAATAAAAAGAGCAGAAAAACGGACACGTCTTTTCGCTAGTTGTTGTTGTTGTTGTTGTTGTTGTTGTTATTACTATTACTATTGAAAAGATAGGCACTCACGTGCCCGTCTTTCCGCTCTTTATTTTCGCTGACATTGAAAATTATTAACAGTGTTTTTCTATGAAATTTTAATTTGGATTAAAACTATAAAAATATAAATATTTGTTGCTTTCAAGTTATATCAAACCAAACTAATCATGATTATTTATTTCAATGACACCAACAATATAACCAAGAAAAATATAATCTAATTTTTTTTAATGACACCAACAACGACCTTTATTATAAAAAAAAAGTCTTTTAATGGTATAATTGGGATAATGAAAATGTAAGTATAAATATAGTCATCTAGTTTGTTACACTTTTTAAATGATAAATGAATAAAAACCCGACATATATATATATATATATATATTCGTATCATGTTTGTTACTTTTTTCTAATATTTAATTTATTCTTATTTATTTGTTACATGTGTTATTTGTATTCAAAATTGAGGGCATTTTTTAAAAGAAAAATCCAGCCCAAAAGAGTTTAAAGGGGTTGTTTTCTTTATATATAGTAATAGATTATTTATTACATGTGTTATTTGTATTCAAAATTGATAGCATTTTTGGAAAGAAAAATCCAGCCCAAAAGAGTTTAAGCGGGTTGTTTTCTTTATATATAGTAATAGATTATTATTATTATTATTATTATTATTATTATTATTATTATTATTATTATTATTATTATTATTATTATTATTATTATTATTATTATTACAGGCATGTTTTTGCTATTTTTATTGCGCTAATGCGTGTATATTATCAACGATATTTTATAGAAATTTTGAGTGAAAATTACAAATAATGTTTTATATAATTTTTTGATATAAATTAAATTATAAGTGTAGATATTTATATTTTTCAAATGTAACAAAGTCAACAAACCATATTTATCTTTTTCAATGACAACAATAATATAACAAATATAATAAAAATTATTATATTTTTTAATAACGCCAACAATATAACATTATTGTAGAATAATTGGAATAACAACTTTAAAACAAAAAAACAAAAAAGTCAACCCAAAATTCTCTATTGTCGGTGGAAATTAATTTTACACTAATATCTAACGAAATACTGGTATCTTTTTATGCCAGACCATTCGATTTAAAAATATATTTTCAAAAGTGGAGTGATATGATATATATATATTTGACAAGAAGAAACTTATTGCATTTCATTCATAATAATAGTAGAGATGCAAGATGGAATCCTAATATGAATATGGAAACTAGCATGACACAAAGCCACTCTAGCAAAGCTATGAGCGACTTCGTTGGCTTGTCTCCTAATAAACCTAACATCAGAGGTTACTAAATCAGAAGCTAACAGACGTCTACAGTCATTGATTACTACGCTAAAATTAGAGACGCCACTTTTACTGCCATAAAGACTATCTACCACAGTTTTGGAATCAAGCTCAAAGTCTACAGTACTTAGATGGAGATCGCGAATCCAGTACATGGCTGATAATAAACCTAAAACCTCACCCAAATCCAAATCAAGGATCAGAGACATCCATTCAGTCTTGGCCAAAACATAACGACCTTCATCATCTCGAATTCTCACACCAATGCCAACCTGATTCCGAGCTTGAGCAAAGGATGCATCAACATTACATTTAAATCTGCCAGGACTTGGTTTAATCCACTTCAAGTCGTTCGGGATAGCAGGATGCTGAGGGATGGGATGACGAATAGACTGAGCATTCCTTCAACTAGTAAGAAGAGATCATGCACGAGCACAAATAGATTGAGCTGTTTCAGTAAGATTGTTCCATACTTTATTGTTTCGATGCTTCCATATACTCCATAGGGTCACACTGAAAACTTGCTTTTGCTGCTGGTCAAGGTGTTGTAAGATAGCAAACACATTGGTTGGAATATATATATATATAACAGTGTTTTTGGTTACTATATAGTCATTGATTACTGCGCTAAAATTAGAGACGCCACTTTTACTGCCATAAAGACTATCTACCATAGTTTTGGAATCAAGCTCAAAGTCTACAATACTTAGCTGGAGATCGCGAATCCAGTACATGGCTGATGATAAACCTAAAGCCTCACCCAAATCCAAATCAAGGATCGGAGACATCCATTCAGTCTTGGCCAAAACATAACGACCTTCATCATCTCGAATGCACACACCAATGCCAACCCGATTCCGAGCTTCAGAAAAGGACGCATTAACATTACATTTAAATCTGTCGGGACTTGGTTTAATCCACTTCAAGTCGTTCGGGGTAGCGGGATGCTGAGGGATAGGATGACGAATAGACTGAGCATTCCTCCAACTAGTAAGAAGAGATCCTGCACGAGCACAAATAGATTAAGTTGTTTCAATAACATTGTTCCATACTTTATTGTTTCGATGCTTCCATATACTCTATAGGGTCACACTGAAAACTTGCTTTTGCTGGTGGTCAAGGTGTTGTAAGATAGCAAACACATTGATTGGAATATATATATATATAACAGTTAATATCCATTAGATTCAAATTTAATATATTAAACTTACCATGGAGGGAAGAAAACTAGTGTCGTCCCCAAAATTAAGATCTTTGGTTAAAATCCATGAATAGAATATACAGCCAGTCCCGCACTACAACATATATGAGATTAGTAACAATTCAAAATTGTAACTAAATTAAAAATAAATGTTACTATTTCGATCTTGTAACATTTGATAAATATAAGGCAAAGACCATGTGGTACTAAATGATTTCAGTAACACTTGAGAGTATTACTTGTAACACTTAAAAACTGTTACTCATTTAGTAGCTAATTGGTAGCAAATTTGTAGCCAACCAGCAACGAGTTTTAGTTGCAATTGCAACAAATTCTGAATGTTACTGATTTCTAGCTAATTAGTAGCCAATCTATAGCTAACAGTTTTAGGTGCAATTGCAGCAAATTATGTTCCATAAATGTTACTGAAAAGTGAAGACTAGGTAGATCAATCAGTTAAACATTTAGATATTTGATTCAACAAGCTAAAATTGATTGATAATGAAAAGAACAAATACATTACACATCTCTTCAAAAATACAAATACATCGTATATCATTGGAAATATAAAATGAGTAGCTACTACCCTAATTTACGTAAATCAAACAAGTTTAATTCAAATGACACACATCGTATGTCAACTATAGTGAATCTCTGACCAGTCTCTAGAAGAGCTTATCTCCCTTGAACATGCTCATCTCCCCTGAACTTCCAGCAATCATAAGTGTAAACTATGCCCAACAAGTGTATATACTGAACGGGTGATTTTGGAACGCATCCTTCCAGCGACAAAGTTACGTAAAATTTGAATCAATGGGGATGCCATTATGTAACAAGGAAACAAAATTTGTCCAAAGGTGTGACATCTAGTAACAAAACTAATCTCTGACCTATATGTAATCAAGGATAACTCATCTCCGAAGCAAGAAAAAAGCACAGCAAATATAGAAGCAGAAATAAACCAGAGAAAAACAATAAAAAACATGGCAGTTGCAGATGATGAGAACAACATATACCCAACAAAAAAACAAATTAAAGCATTCAGTTGATAAAACACAACAATAGAGGTAACTCACCCCTGAATAGAACCGTCGTCGCAGGACCAAACACCACCCACCAACAGTCCATCATCATAGATCAAAAATATCCCATAACAGCATAAACCAGACCTGTTAAGGAAAAATTCGATAGAATCAGAAGCCAGAACTTCAACTGAATTGAGTTCAAAACGGTAAGTCAGTAACACATTTTTTACAACAATAAATCAGTTTACTGCACATGCTAGCATCTTAAAAACTTTGCTCCAAGAGAACTGAAAGTATACTTATGCAAAAAACTAGGATAAAAATGGTAAAAAAAAAACAACTATATCCCAATTCCAATTTTTATTTCAACATTTTATTGTCTATGGATATAAGGCCATCAATACCAAAGGTGAAAAACACTATATCCCAAAGCCAGCACATATTCAATGAAATGCCCCAAAAGAATAAGCAAAGAGAATTCCAAGAGTGCAATTATTCATAGAATTTGAGTTCAATAACAAAAAAAAAACAATTGATTCATTCTCAAATTCTTATTAATATTAATTTTGATATAATATTCAGATCACTATACACAAATTGAAACCAATTCCTAAGGAGAAACTCACATGGCAGTGGCAAAACATAGTTAAATTTCATTGAGTCAAATTATCAAACACCTCATATGCAACACAATCATACCTTGCAAGGAATAAGAATAAGAGAACCTCACACATTAAATCTCAGTCATTTCCATTTCCCTTGTTTTCAACAAGCACATTCCACAAATTTCCTAAATTTTTGTGATTTAGGAAGTACGTGCACAAACAAAGCAAAAGGGGACTATAGAAAATTTTAAAACCCCTGAAACAACAAATAGCATAGGTAAGGATACAATTATGAATCCATAATTAGATATAAGATAGAATCAATGTAATCAAGCAAAAAGGAGAACAAACTCACGAACACTAAGATAAAGATTATGCGACGAATATGACGCTTATGATCAACAACTTTTTCTCTGGCTCAGCCAACTATGATCACAAAAAATAGCAATATTTACCAAAAAAGATTGAAATTAACCTTTAATTATCAGCCGTAAGATAGATGAGTAAATGTGATGCATAAGTCAAATAAAACTCATTATAATTAACAACCGTGAAATATTCCTTTCGCACTGCTATAAGCATTTTTCATATAATTACTTATGTCTAAGCTATTTCTTTACAAAAAATAAATTAAAGTCAAACTGCTTTAAGAATTTAGATAAGTTATAACGCTGTTGCATAAGATATCTGGATAGCTTATGAAAATAAGCTTAAAACATCTCGTGAACATGCCATGAGTTTAGTTATACTTGACTTAACCCTATTAACATGAATTTTGTGTTATGGGACTCAAAAATACAAAAACATGGACAAAACGGAGAACTGAAAAGTGTATTTTTTCAAATGAGGGAGTATGTGTTTAACATACCACCACCACGGTTGTTAATCCTTCCAAGCTTAAAATGAATATAACTAGCATCACCAAGTCTCTTCTCATACATATTAGCAAGTTCTTCATTTCAACCCACCAACATATCAAAAACTGATTTCATCACAACGAGAAAAACCAAAGGTTTCATAATAAACATAAAATAAGGCCTGGGACCCCAACGCATGATGCGACATCAATGTTTTTGATGGTTGTGTAATCAAGATTAAGGCCAATCAACCACGTTAATTTAACTCAATTTTTAGCATTGCAAGGCATCGTTGCACAAAATTCCAATGAAAATCCGGGTCAAATTTCATTGAGACAAAGTATCAAACACGTCATATGCAACACAATAATACCTTGAAAAGAAAAAGGAAGAAGAGTAAGGGAGACTCATGGAGTTAGGGTCTCAGAGAGAGAGAGAGATAGATTGAGAGAAACGATACTGTCTTTTGGTCGTTGGAGCTGCAATCAAAAGATGGATGCCGCTGCATTGTTGATGCTCTGACGGTGGCAGTTGCCAAAATTGATGATTGCTAAGATTCATCAAAAGCATATGCAAAAACAAATGAATGAATAAATAAGAACAAAATCAACAAATTACAACATGAACACAAAAACACAAATTATCACTTGTCTCAAATTGAATTAAATAGAACAAAGTCACAGTCACGAACCCTGAGATATTTATTATGCAACGAATGGGATGCTGATGAATCGAGCTATGAATGGACGTAGTGAACTGAACGAAGAATCGAAGTGATTATTCAATGTTGTGAATAGCTCTGCTTCTCCAACAACTCTTTTTCAACCACTATATAACCATAAAGTGCACTATCTTGATAGGTTGTATTGTCTAAATTGGAACTACCACTCTTTTTCTCAAACACTTCACCTTAATCCCTACAAGTTGGTATATTCTCCCATTTTTGGCATCCACCATTACTATTATAATAGTATCCACCCTGAAAACTTTTAATACTTACAACCTTTGATTTCAAAACTGAAGGAGACTTCATCTTTGTTAGAGACAATCATGTATCGATACACATGTTGGACATTCTCTGGAATATTAATGTTCTCGAATAATCCATTTCTTCTAAGTTTTCCACTTTTCCATTGCACTTTGCCTTGTTTCTTAATGTTCAATTCTCTTTCTCTTGGACCTATGCAGAATTATGTTGAAGAAATATTGCTAAACTTAGACAATTGCAAAATTTGTTACATTACATAGGTTGAATCAATAATCTAATGTCTAAAAGGCGAGTTTCTTGAAAAGATTGGAAACTTGAGGAGGGTGCTAAGATTGAATGTACAGTCTAAGCGTAGAACTATTTTTCACATTATTCAGATCATATCAAAGCATCCCGAAATCATGATTGAGAAGGGTATGACAGAGGGAAAGAAATCAGAAAGCACAATGAAAAATTCACAAATACCTAAAGCAAAGAAGGAAAAAATTCAAAAAAAAAAAGTCTACCACAGTAGCGATTGCGGCAAAGTGCAACGTTGGAAATTCAATAAGCACACTCGATTCCATATATTTAATTTTTTTTTCAATTCCATCTATTCACATCTTTGCAGCTCCTGGTTCCATCTATTCCCATCCATTGTTTCTTTTCTCTATTCCATACAATCATTATATTTTCTCAAATTATTGTCATATTGACTTTTTGGTGTCGTTTATAGTGTGTGTTTTCGTGCTTCATAGCATGGAAGTAGCAAGTGTTGAATCCTATTGTGCCGAAAATGAATGACAAAGGCAATTGAATTTTTAACTTTTTCTTAATACCTTAACATCACCAGTTTGTTTGCTTAATTCATATCTACATATGGTTCAGGTTTTTTGTACTTGTCTCCTACTTCCAGTACCTATTTTCCTTACAAAATTGAAAAAGAAACGCATAATCCAAACAATGGCACACACCTACAAAATTAAAGAGTAAACAGGAACATCCAGATCGATCTGGCAAGCAGTTCATGTGAAATAGTGTCAAAGAAACAATAAAAAACAATGGCAATTCTAATCTGTAAGAGACTATTCATTCTTGCTCTTGTGTTGCACAATTAGTGTTAGTTAAAATTTAAAAGTGGTAGGTGGTGGATTACTAAAAATCCATTACACGGATTATGATAAATCTAATATAGACTATAAGGATGATTTCGATAATAATTTTACAAGCACAGAAAATGAGTATATTACATAAAGCAATGCCATAATCAAGCCTTTTTTTACTTACATTCTAGCTTGCAGTTTTTGACCAATATACATTGATTACTTATATTTTCCCTTCTAATTCATATGAGGTAGAAATTGCTGTCGTAGAATAGGTGTCGGTGTCTGGCCCTTTAGAAGTTGTTTCCCCGTCAAAGGTCTCTCTTCTAACATAGAATGCCGGTCTTCTTGGTAAGGTTGTGAGTTCATATTTGTTTGTTAACATTGATATAACATCGGACATCGTAGGTCGATCATTAGCATATTGTTGTACACATAAGAGACCAACGTGAATGCACCTTTGCACTTCATCGGGAACAAATGTGTCACTTAATGTTGGATCCAGTAACTGTAGATACTCACCATTATTCCATAGCTCCCATGCCTGTTCGGAGTTTAATCAAATTAGGAACAAGGAATGGTATATTTTTAAAATAAACTCAATGTAATTATTTTACATACATGTCCTATTAGGTTTATTGGGCGATCAACATCATAAAAGCTATTGTTTTTTCTTCCACAAATAATTTCAAGAAGCAACACTCCAAAGCTATAAACATCAGACTTTGTTGAACAAATTCCTTCCATTGCATATTCTGGAGACATGTATCCGCTGCACCAATATTTTGTTAATAATCTCAACTCTTTTGGGTAATCACCGATAAAAAGGTAGAAACAGAGAAAGCTTAGAAAACTTACTATGTCCCAACAATCCTGTTGGTATTTACTATGGATTCCTGTTGTGTGAACATTCTTGCCATACCGAAATCAGAAATTTTTGCGTTCATATTCTCATCAAGAAGTATGTTGCTAGCCTTCAAGTCTCTATGAATGATTTTGAGTCTAGAGTACTTATGAAGATAGAGTAATCCTTGAGAAATTCCTTCGATTATGTTCAGGCGCTTCTTCCAGTCTAGTAACTTTTTTCTTGTACAATCTTTTCAATGAAAACATAATAATTAATGTTAGCATGTATACTAATCAAAAATAGAAACAAAAATGCCATTTTGGTTATTTTTTAAGTAAGGATAACATGTTAATTTAGTGAACTATCCACAATAAATATGAAAAAAGTTAGTTAAGAAAACTCATAACTTTTGTTATAATTGTGCTCTAATTATAACATAATAATGAACTCGATTTTATGATCTTTTTTCATAAAAAAACATCGCATACAAATATAGACTTTAACATATTTCTTACCAAATATATAGAAATCCAAGCTTTTGTTTGGCATATATTCGTAAATTAGAATCCTTTCTTCTTCATGAACGCAACAACCAAATAGTTGTACAAGATTTGTGTGCTGAAGTTCACATATAAGTACCAATTCATTTTTGAATTCCACAATTCCTTGTCCAGATGTTTTTGAAAGTCTTTTTACAGCAACTTCTTGTCCTGTTGCCAAGATTCCCTGAAGTCATGTAACAAGGAAAAATTTAGATGTATTTCCTTAGATACTTTTGTTATGGTTCTTAACTTAAAATACAATTATGCATTTGATCAGATAATGGATACCTAAGTTTACAACCATACTAAGAATACCTAAAAACAATGCATATATGTTTTGTCCAAAACAAAAATCACCAACCATGAAAAAAATATTACCACATTATAAACATTTGTTTGCAACATAAAGATTGTGTCATATGTAAATTGTGATAGTAATTTAAAACTTGTTTACAAACAAACTTAATTATTAATGTAAAATTTCAATCGTTTTCAGTCACCTTATAAACGGGTCCATAGCCTCCCTGTCCTAACTTGTTTTCAGGTGAAAAGTCCATAGTTGCTTTCAAAATTGTTGTATAGTTAAAAACTTTTATATCATGTCCCTTGAAATCATCCTCAAGATCTTTGATATCATAGGATTCATTGGAATCCGCCAAATCAATGCTCTTACCCTGCTTCCTTTTACTTTTCTTATCTACATAACAAATAAAAAGATATAAAGATAGAAAATAGAGGGATTAGATTTAGTGCATAGGTACTAGACTATTGTAAAGTGTCCAAGTACCTTGAAGTGCATATTGATGTTTCTTTTTGGCTAGGCATAAAATAAGTGGGCATAATATGAGTAAAGCAGCTGCGATTGCAGCACCTATCCATATCCTCCTTTTACCTGCATTGACTATACACAAAAACAAAACAAAAAAACGTCTAAGTGGTGCGGAACTTGTTACTAGATGTTTGATTTCAATCGTACTAAAAAAATTCTATCTAATTGCTTGCAACCTATCTAATTAAAATGATACTAAATGTTGCATACCATGGGAATTCAGAGGTGATTTTGTTGGCTTTACCAAGGCGTAAAAGTTATTCTTTTTCACCAAATCAACGTCTTGTGTCGAATTCCATGAATAGTATATACATCCAGTAAAATTACTATATAATTCTTCGAATCCATAGCAATTACAATTTCTCCAACATCTCATCTTGCAATCATCGTAACCATTAGCAGGTTCATCTGTTGTTGCATTGTCTTTATTTGGTCTTCCCACCTTTTTCCGAAAAACCTCACCAGGTTCCCTACAATTTGGTATTTCCTCCCATTTTTGGCACCCTCCATCGCTATTATATCCATAACACATGTCTGCATTTGCAACATGGCACCCTTCATCACCATTATATCCATAACACATGTCTGCATTAGCGCTTCCAGCATCACTTATTAACCTCCCCTTTGGGGATATGAACCATCGTATAAACTTTTCATCTTTAACTTTGAAAGCAAATGAATCTTCATCCTTGTTAGAGACAATAATGTACTGATATATACGTTGAACTTTCGCTGGAATGTTCTCGAATATTCCATTGCTTTTGAGTTTTCCACTTTTCCAATGCACTTTGCCGCTTTTCCTTATGTTCAATTCACCTTCTTTTGGCTCCCATTCAAGACTAAATTCACCTGGAGTTGGTAGCGAATGAGCCAACCGTGAAACCAATGACCAATTATGTCCAGTTTTTCGATTAACACCTAACTTCATTGTTGGGATCAAACTATCTGTTGGATAATCAAAACTCTGCCATAGTATACTCTTTGTCCCATTTGGGTAAAGTTGTTGAAGCACAAAGTTACCGGTGTCTAACATAGTGGCCGCCACAGTGTCGTTGGTTGGTTGAGGCGAATAATAAATAATAATTGGCACATTCCTATTTTGAAATTCTATTTTGAGCACACCAGAGTAGTCTAGTGATAGAACTGCTGAATCTATGTCTATGGGTTGATTTCTATCATACATCCACACTACTGCGCCGTCAATACCACTACTTATAACTAAGTGAGCTTCTTCGCTATCAAAATATAGACAAAACTTGCCTTGTTTAGAACATAGTTTGGATTTGGAATTCAACGTATCACCTGGCTTCAAACTATCACTTGTTGCTTTAACACAAATATTAGCAGTAGTGCTCCACCACAACCATAAGCATATCCAAACAATTTGTTTCTTTATTTCAAAACTTATCATGATTGATGAATATTGTTTCAAAAAGAAAGAGAAATATACTGACCAAATCTGAAGGAGAATGACTTCAACTCTTGCAATCTGCACTGCCCAACTTTAGGTTGGAAATTTGATACAAGTGGTTTTAGGTCCTTATCAGACAATTAATCTCAAATCAACTTTATCTTTATTTTTCCACCACAAAATGTTGCAAAACAGTACCTTTTTCTACAACTTTTTTTAAAAGGCAAAGGAGAAGATGAGTTTACTTTAATACATAACTATTGAAGGATTGGGTAATTCAAAGTTAATAAGGTCCTTGTTCACAAGGCTTCTAAGTAATGAATTTAAATTATTACTATCATCTGGCCACATTAAATTATGTCAAGTCCTTAACTTCTCTCTCTTTCTAGGTAATGGTTTGGTTATCATACTATTTAATTTTCATTTCTTTTGGTTATATAAATTACTGTGTAATTAAAATTGTTAGTAGATTAAATTTGAAAAGAGAGCAACAGTATAAACAGTGATGCTATCAACTTTCAATAATTGTGTTAAAGTAATCTGATTTATTTTTCTTTTATTTATAAAAAGAAGTGTTTGAGAAAGGCACTCTTGTGGGGAACATTTTGTTGTGGAAAATAAAGTTAACGTTTGTAAGATTTTTGCAACTGAAACAGCCCTTATGTCCCTCAAAAAAGAAACAGCCCTTATGTCTTGGAGAGTATATGCTATCTCATGTGCAATATACCTTTCCCAACTCAACATAATACAAAACATATATTATTGGCTATAGTATATAAATTTCCAAGACTGCATATATTACAAAAAATTAAAACCATCAGCAACACACAAATTGGCTACCATGATGATAAGAGATGTGAAAAAATTAAATATTGTTGGTGTTCTTCACAACACATCACTGTACAATATTTAAGTAACTTGAAGAGCAAGATGTGAAAAAAGAAAGAAAAATGTGATATCTTCCTCACTATGATGATAAGAGATCTATGTTTTGCTTATGTCATCTTCTTGTTTATGTTATCCTCTTAAGCAACAAAATAACAAATATAGTGAGAGTTTAAAGGTTTATCAAAGAAAGCATGCTTAAGACTTAACTCAAAAAAGGAAGGGATCACATTAAGGGAGTATATGGTGTTACTGCAAAACTGAGTAGTCATATTAGTCCTCCCATATTCCTTGCCTAAATCCTACTTTTTCCCTCCTAAACTAAATTAGTGGACCCTTAATTTGTGTATTAATTAACAGCTCATTGCCAATAAAATCCCACTTCCTTTGCAATGGTACTCCCTCCGTCCTAATATATAAGCAAAAAACACAATTTCACACTTATTAAGAAAGCTTAAACATTGTAATTTGAGGTATAATTTTTTGTGTTATTCTTGGAATAAGTTTCATGGAAAGATGTTAAAACAATTATCATTGGTTAATTATTATGGAGAGAATAAAAAGGAGAACAAATTGAATGCAATTTGCATTTAATTTTACATCGGAAAGATGTTGTTTTTTTTTGAAAAAACATAATAATAGGATAAAAGTTGGTCTTTTTTGCTTATATTTTGGGACAAGAAAATGAGATTTTTTTTGCTTATAATTTGGGACGGAGGGAGTACACGTTTGAGTTTGTTTTCCTATATATATTCCACTCCTAAAGATATGCATTGTAGCTATTCATTTGACCCACTTAACTGAGCAATAAAGTTTCCTCAAAATAAGGTGCATTGCTTTCTAACAAAAACGTTACTCTTTTTTTGGTATTATATGTCAATAAAATTCCATAGAATCTCAATTCCATCTCTCTCTCTCTCAGTTATACAATCTCTTTCATCTAATTCCCGTTCTCATTATATTTTTTCCTAATTTCTTCTTCACCTCTTTATCATTTTCTCTCATCTTTCTTTCCCATTTTATTTTCTATCTCACTAATCATTTTTATATGAACCATTGTCCATAGACTTTTTTCTTTTTCGGATTCACTTAAATGTATGATTTTTCTTTTCTTCATTTTCGATGTCTTGTAGTCTTCATAACTTGGTGGGATAAACTTTTTAATAGTTTCTGATATATCTTCCTGTTTGGATTTCTTCTCATTTGTTCATTTTTCTTTAATTTGTACAGAGAAGTTTTGGCGTAACAAAGTCATCATCAAACCTAAAAGGTATGAATATCAATATTATCCAGACCTAAAAGTATCTAGGTATCATAAAAATCATGGTAATTCAGTTTACATTGTAATGATTTTGCATCACCGTAAATATCATTATAGATTTGTTAAATTTATCTTAGTTGTGTAACGAGGAGGAGGATGATTACAACAGACCTGTAAACTGCTTAGGGGAAGCGAATCCAATATTGGTTAACAATTATTTTGTGCTCTTAAACAATTTTTGAAATTAGAATATTGTTTTTGTTGTATTTAAACTATAACTAATTTCTTATTTTTGTCTATACTAGGATAACGAATATGGTGATTCAAATGACAAGAATGTTGATGGGGCGAGAACTGATGCGGAAAAAACTCGTACTAGCAGCCATGGGCGAAAAGATCTGCTTAGCCGTTTAGTCCAGACCCGAAAGCAAGTATTGGTGTAGGAGAATGCTCGATGACCAAGCCGACGAAGTTGGCATGGCTGAAGATTGAAAAATGATAAATGATATTGATCTTTGCTTTATGGATTTATGATGGTTGTTTTTAATAAGAACAATTAAAGATTTTTGTTTTCTTCCTGCTTTTTTTGTTTGTCATGAGATAATAGACACATTTTATTCATGATATTTGCATCAGTTGTCTTTTTTTAGTGCAACATTCTGATTTTGTTGAGAATGTTAACTTGAATGGATTAAGTACAATGAACAAAGAACCATGCATGGACCACTGTATTCTTTAAGAATTCGATTATTATCTATAAAAGAAAATCATCCAAGTAAAGTAGATGTTAAAAAATTTTATCATAAAAGAAAATAACAAAAAAACTATGATGAAGGCAAACCATATGCATTGCATCTAACAAGTACTAAAAGGTTTGGAAAAATATATTATTGAATTTGAAACCGGACCTTATGTATCTCTAATTCTCTATTGGTGGCTTCAGTAGACCTCATCTGTGAGTTAAAGTTTCAGATTCCCTACTTTTTCACATTTAAAATATGTGAATCTAACAAATCGGCTAAATTCTCCATTTCTCCACTTTTCTAAATTTAAACCGTGTGAATCTTTGTACCCAAAAAAAAAACGTGTTAATATTTTTTGAAAGAAAAAAAAACATGATAATATTGTCACTAGATTATTTGACCAAAAATAAATATTGGGTAGCTTAATTGGAAAAATTAACATTAAAACCTTATAGAGAAATAATGAAATTCCAAATTAAAGAATTTATTGTTTCGTTATATCATTCATTAAGATAACCAATTTCAAATTCGCAAGTGCACATCTATGAAATTTAGGGTCTGTTTGGTTGAAGGTTTCTCGAGGAGGGGAGAAAATATTTTCAATTTGACATGTTTAGTTCAATTTTTAGAGGGATAATTCAATTTGACATGTTTGGTTCTATAAACACATTTCATGAATTTTTATAGAGCCATGATATACAACCCGAACAAATTCACAGCGAACAAATCATGAAGCTTATGTGTTTCGAGGTGATTTGGTGTAATCCCGTTTTTGGTGGAATAAAGCATGTTGTGGTGTTTATTTATTTTTTTGTTACGCCTATCGTGAATTTGTCACTATGCTTTTTTTGGGACGTATAGCATTTTCCATTCTTATATATGCAAAGTCTATCAATAAATGAATTAAAAATGGGTACGTATATCCCCGTGAGCTTAGCTCAGTTGGTAGGGATATTGCATATTATATGCAGGGGTCGGGGTTCGAACCCCGGACACTCCACTTCTCCACAATTTAATTGTGTGAGCTCTAGCCACCAGGCTACTTGACCAAAAAAAAAAAAAAAAATGGGTACGTATAATTCCAACAACCTAGAAAAATGTACATCTTCAAACACCGTTCAATTTGACATGTTTAGTTCTATAAATACATTTAATGAATTCTTATATATGTAAAGTCTATCAATAAATGAATTAAAAATGGGTACATATAAATCCAACAACCTAGAAAAATGTACATCTTCAAACACCCATTCAATTTGATATGTTTGGGTTGTTTTTATTTTAGCAAAGGCGAAATTACTGCATTTCACTCATAATAAGAGAGTACATAGTAGTGGGAACAACATGGAAAACAAAGGGGCGAGGATGAGATGAGGTGGCTTTAGCAATACTATGAGCAACTTTATTTACTTTCCTCCTAACAAACGACACCACAAAGTCGTGATAACTTAACAAGATATTTTTACATTGAATCACAAGGTCTTCAAATTCATTGAGGGGAGTGGTAGTAGTAGTAGAGTAGAGTGCATTCACCAAAGATCTACTGTCAGTTTCAAATATAACATTATGCGTGCCATTGGAGATTGCCATCTTCATACCTTCTAGTAGCCCAATGGTTTCCACTTCGAGAACTTAAACAGAAATTTGCATATAATTTGATTTTCCGAGTAAAAGTTGCCCCAATGAATATCGAAAGCACATAGCACACTCTACCATGGAATTCCTATTGAAAATAGTGGCATCCACATTGCACTTGATCATACCATTTGGAGGTTTCGTCCATGAGAAGTTGCTGCCCGAATTAGGCTGAGTGGATTTCGCCTTTTGCATGCAGCTCCACTCGCAATGAACATCACGGGCATGAGATACAATGGCAACATGGGTAGTATCGGTAGATTCATATAGCTTCAGATTGCAGCTCTTCCACAAACTCCAAAGAGTCATGACAGTTGTTTGTACCATATTTTGGATCAAGCTGTCAATGCCAATTATTTCCCAACAAGAAGTGGCCTGAGTGCAAATGAAAAAGGTGTGCATATTCGACTCTGTAAAAATATTACAAGATACACATGAGTCGTCACAAGGAATACCACGAATGGAAAGGTTAGACCGGGTATGCAAACTTTGATGAGCCAATCGACAAAGAAAGAAACGAACTCTCGGTGGGACCTTTAATTTCCATAGGAGCCATCAACTGTTGAATTCCAGATACGTTTCTTTACTTGGGAAGTTATAAAGAGGAGTGGGGAGAATGGTTGCAGCGTCAGAATGATTAAAAATATAGAGCACTAAGTTATGGTCCCAAGAAGTCATATTCGGATGCATAAAAAGGATGACTCTGAGTTCCCCATAATGGGGCGGTGGAGTAGTGGAGGGCTTGAGAGAATGCTAATTACGAAGCCAAGGCATCTACCACACATTAATTCTAGAGCCATCACCAATTTTCCATCTATAACCCAAGGTAAGTAAACGTTGAGTACTTCAAAGACTCCTCCAAGTATAGCTTGGATTATGATTGAGAGGAGCATCCAAGAAATCCCTACGCGAGAAATATTAGGCTTTGAGAACACGATTGAGTAGTGAAGAAAAGTCGGACAAGAGATTCCAACATTCCATACCAAGCATAGATAAATTGAAAGCTTCCATATCATGAAATCCTAGGCCTCCAAATTTTTTGTGAAGAGTAAGCTTATACCATCTCATCCAATTGATTCCACGACGACTGTTCTTTTTCGAACCCCAATTGAAAGAGTTCATCATTCTTTAAATCTCCTCACAAAGAGATGTGGGGAGGAGAAAGGCACTCATACAGTAAGAAGGGATTGCTTGTGCTTCATATTTGACCAAAATTTCCTTACCGGCACAAGAAATCAATCGAACACTCCATGATTGACATTTTTTCAAAATTCTATCTTTCAGATATGAGAATATAGCCTTCTTGCTACGACCTACCATGGATGGGAGCCCGAGATATTTCCCACTGCGAATGGAATGTGAGACGCCAAGAGAAGCAAAAAAAACATTGACGATGTCTTAAGGAGTATTAACGCTAAAGGCAATAGCAGATTTACCATAGTTGATAGCTACCCCTCAAGCATGTTCATGGTGAGCTAGGATGTCCTTTAGACTTTGAGCTTCAGAGGGAGTTGTTTTGCAGAACATAAAGTTATTATCTGCAAATGGCTAACTGGAGGAGCTGTGCAATATATTCTTGCACCATGTATCTTACCTCTTAATTCATGACTTTTAATAATGGATGAAAGACCTTTTGCACATAAAATATAGAGGTAAGGAGATAAGGGGAAGCCTTTACTAAGGCCTCTTTCAGGATTAATAGGGCCGATGCGGTCTCCGTTGAAGATGACATGATATTCGATAGAAGTAATGCACATAAGCATCCAAGAAACCCATTGTGAGGAGAACCACGTCTTAGTGAGGATAGCTTCTAAATAAGACCAGCTAACACTGTCAAAAGCTTTAGAGATGTCGAACTTTAGAGCAATATCACTTGTTTTCCCCTTGTGCTTGTAACACATATGGTGGAGAATTTCAAAAGCCGTTAAAGCATTATCTGTGATGAACCGAGAATGGACAAACGCTGCCTGCTTCAGAGATATCCACTTATTCATAAGAGGCCGAAAGCGGTTTTCAAGGACCTTTGCAATGATTTTGTAGAGGGCATTGCATAATGATATATGACGAAGGTCTTTCATGGTTTCTTGGTTGTCCCCTTTAGGTGCTAGAACAATGTTAATGGCGCTGAGTTCCGGTGGGAGGACGATGTTAGCAAGCCAGAAGGATGTTGATGCAAAAATATCAGTTAATATGTAAAGTCTATGAATAAATTAATTAATATGGGTATGTATAATTCCAATAACCTAGAAAAACGTACATCTTCAGACACAGTTAATTAAAGTCAATGTACATCTTCTAATATCAACATCCTCTCATGGTCAATTATACGTTACAATTTCAAGAGTTACTTTAAGAAATTGCTGAAATATATTAATAATTAATGATGATAATGATGACGTTGTGTCAAATATGATGTATAAATAAGTTTATAAAAATTTGTGATCATTTAGATTAGTAAGTTGAATACGTAATGGGTATGGATGTTCTTGTTCAATCCAATCCAATGTAAACCGCAGTAACTAACCGAAAAAGCAAACACCGAACAAAAGCAAAAATCGAAAACCAAAATAAAAACCGCAATTTTAAATGGATTGGATTGGTTTTCGGTTCCTTAGTATAAACCGATTCAATCCAAACCAAAATATTTATACTTGTATATATATTATGGGGATTGAAAATTAATTTTTAATTATAATCCCTTAGGGCACATGTTAAGGAACGTAAAGTAGAAATTTTGTTTAGGAAATTGTGTCAATTTATTATTCTAGGGATTGAAAATTAATGTTTTGTAATAAATATTTACCTTTTATGGAATCCTTAACATGTACCATAAGGGCACAAGTTAGCATGACCCATATATTATTATATGAATTTTTATAAATGTTTCCATAATTTACAATTTTGTAACTATTTTCTACACTTGTTTTTCAATAATGGTGACTTTTTTCTCCTTGTTTTAAGAAATATTATTAATTTTCAATTATGTAACTATTTTCTTTAACCTACTATTTTTTTCTTCTTTAAGTTGCTTTTATTTTCTACTTATTCATCTTTTTCGTAACCTTACCTTTTTATGAAATGTCATAAAATAATATGTTTTCTTAAAAAAATAAATTGAAAAAATGATATAACAATGAAATCGAAAATCAATTCAATCCAAACCGATTTTTTTTTTGGATTTGATGTGATTCTAAAACCAAACCAATTGGATGAACAAATAACAAAACCAAAAAGATTGGATCGAATGGTTTTTCCTCCCAAAACAGAATCAATCCAATCTTCAAACACCCCTATTAATGGGGATGGGATGGGATAGGATGGGAGAAAAACCTTGTACCCATTCATTGCTTCCTTCCTGGAGTTTTTTTAGAGGGGAGAGAAAGTGTATAATTAATGTCATTATAACATTGACAAAACTATCCTTAATTATATGTCAAAACTCAATTATTCTTAATTAAATTTTAATTGCAAAATGGTAAAATAATTTTAAGCGTTAAATGAAACTAAAGTTTTTTATTAGTTTGTGCTCATTCATGACGATGTTTAATGAGAAAGAGGAAGATCATGGTGGTAGAGAAGATGAAGGAGAAAAAAGTGAAAATAAAAAAGATTTTATTTTTATTTCTATATAATTTTTAATTTATTTTCTATAAAAAAATTTATTTCATTTAATAATGAAAAAAATCAAGTGCAGTTAAAATAAAGCTAAAATAATTAATAATATCCACTAAGCATGATGACTCAGCGCGACATATAAGCTTAAGTGCGTAGTCTGATATCTCTAGAGTTTAAAATCAAATAATCTTCAAATTACAAGGAGAAATCTCAAACTGTGTTTTTTACAGGGGCCTAAACCAAAACTCGCCCAAATGACACAAGGCAAACTACATTAATCCCAAATTTTAAAATTTCTTCCCTCCCCTTATGAACCAAACATGTTTTTAATTAAAATTCCTCCCCTCTTCGTCTTCCATCTTTCGAACCAAACATATAATTAACTAAAATATCTCTCTTTCCCTCCCATCCATTAAAATTTCTCCCTTCCCTCCCATTAGTTGAACCAAATAGACCCTAAATATAGAATTTTTAAAAGTAAAATGTCTGCATGAATATGAAATATGTATTTGGCTTTTCATAGTTTTCTTTCATAAATCAGGTATCTTCTGTGCGCAACTGTGAGGACTAATCTTTTGAGCCTTGTGGGAGCCAAATGGTAGACAATCCCTTCGTAGCAGTTTTAACGATACTATATTCCTAATGTTGGATTCGAACCCAAAACCTTAGTTAAGTTAGAAGAGATTCACGTCATCTCATCAAAGTGTTCTTAAGTGGCTTTTCATGGTTTTATTGTAATCAGATATACCGTAACTCATACATACATCTATTGCACAATAATCCATTAATCATGAACTTAATTAATTTAACATTGACAGATATTAAATCTAAATTTGAGAAACGTTTTGCTGTACTTAAAATATAAACACATTCTTTCTTTTTTTGACAGGAAAATATATACACTTTCCATGAATTCTTATATATGTAAAGTCTATCAATAAATGAATTAAAAATAGGTACGGATAATTTCAATAACCTGGAAAAATGTACATCTTCAAACACAATTATTTAAAGTCAAGGACAATCGCTTAAACATGTGTAGTATATCTTTTAATATCAACATTCTCTAATTGCAATTTCAAGAGTTACTTCAAAAAATGGTTTGAAGATATTGATAAGTTATGAAGAAGATAATGTTATGTCAAATATGATGTATACATAAGTTTATAAATATTTGTGATCAGTTATATTAGTTATAAGTTCTGATAACTTGTGTTGTGTTTTTTTAGAAGAATTTGTGTTTTTGTTTCTCACAAATTGTAAGTTGAATATCAATGACATCATTGGTGTTTTCATATATAGTAAATCAGGACCTTATATTAAGTATTACATCAAACTTGTGCATCACACAGGTCAAAGTTATTGTATGTTAAGAACAATTAAATTTTTATTAAGGACTATTTTATCATTTTAATATATATATATGAGGATAATTATTTCAATGTAATTAAAATTATATTAACACATTTCTCCTTTCCTTCCCTCCCCTAAAAAGTCATCAATTTAAGGGGAGCAATAAATGAGTTTATAAGGGATTTTGTCCCCATTCCCCTTTCAAAGATTGAACCAAACAAAAAGTTTAAAATACTTCCTCCCCTTCCCTCTTCCCAAAACACCCCGAACCAAACATGCCTTAAGGTTTTTAGGTGGTAATTGGTTTTTTATTTGAGGGTGGGGAAATCAGAGGAGGAGAATATGGTTGAAAAGAGAGTGAGAGATTGAAGGCGAATAGAAGACATCTAAAAGAAGGAGAAATATTTTGTGGGGAATTTGGAATTTTAAATTTGAATTGAGGGAGAAAATATTATGTAGAATAAACAAAGGAAGGTTATTCTTAAATACTTATTTTACATGAACGAATTTAAATAAATTTTTTTTTTGTTTAGGAATAAATGTTTAGGTGAGATGAGCTCCGGGTCCACTAGGGTCATAACAAAACTCAAGACTCATAGAGCATATAGAAAGACACTTACATATAAACATTCATTGACAATTTGACTTATATTTTACTAGACTTCACGAGCTAATAAAATACGAGATTATGCTTCATTTTTATGCTAGACAAAAATTGAAATACAGAGAATGTTAGACATCTTCATCGGTGTTCGAATGAAAGATCTAATAATTGTGTGTGTGAGTTTCATATAATATCTACAACAAAAAAATTGAAATATAGAATAGTGAGATTGTTTTGGTATCAATTTGAAGACGAAAAAAAAGACTATTACTTTTTCCATCCTATGCCTTACGTGCCCTATAAAATTTCCAAAAATGCCCCCTATGAATTTCGGATTTTAAAATCTGAACTGAGTTTTTCCTTTGTTATAGGGTGAAAAAAGGAGTTATTCAACAATTCGGATTTTATAATCCAAAAACTTTAAAAAATAGGGCGCGTTCCTTATTTTTTCGGATTATATAATCCGAACACTCCCTAAACACCCTTTTTTAAGGAGAAAACAACTTGGATTATATAATCTTAACTATCGGCACAAATTCTAAACATGTTTGTAACATGAATAGCCATTTTATGGACAATATTAATCTTCATAACTCTCATCTTTCTATTTTGGGTCATTGTTAGCTGACCTTAGTAAAAAATTTGGTTTTTGGGCTACTTGATCGGATTGCTCCGAAACTTCTCCAGAAAATCAGAAAAAAATCAAGTACCAAGACCAATTTTTCATTTTTTTCATCGTTTAAACCAATTTTTCATTTTTTTTTAATTTTTATATTCTCACAAAAATCCTAAAAAATTTGCATTAGTTTTATTTGATTTTTAGAATTTTTTGTTGTATTTTTTTTATATATTTTTATGATTTTATTTGACAGGTTTTTAACATTTTTTACTTTGTTTTTTGGTAGTTTTTAAAAGCATCATACTTATTACTAATATATACTTACTCTAAAAGCTGGTAAGGTCAAGCTATTTCTAAACCCTAATTGCTTTTGTGATTTCCCTCTCAAACACTAATCCAAATCGTGTACTGCAAGCTATCATCACCTCATTAAATAATTCCTTCAGTTTTTTGAAATTTAAATTTCCCTCCTTCAGCTAGCAATAACTACATGCGACCTTTAGGTTCCTAACCACTTCCATTAATGCATCATTACGTGTTTACACTTCCCAAATAGCATGAAGCCAATAACATCTCATATCTTCCTCTATATATATGCATCGCAAACGCACCCTACCAACTTGCCTAACTCCTTTGATCTAATTGATTCTGCGTTAAGAATAACAATAGGAAACATGCCTTATCGCGAATTTGAGACCTTGCTTGCACTACATTGCTTGAAAGGTTGGTTATTTTATGCTTCGTTGTTTTTATACTTTGCATTATGTGTACTGTATTATTACTTGCTGAATTGCTTTCATTTTGTATCAGCTCCTTTGGATCGAAATCCAACAACTGATGTGGACAAGTTGGTGAACGAGCTGAGGCTACAATATAGGACCGTCTGCTGTGAATTCCATGTCAATGAGGTATTGATCTACTTAACTTATTTATTAGATGTTTTTGGAATTTAACTTAGATGTTTTTGGAATTTATTTACATGATTTCTATGTTATTAAAGTGAAATGCTCATGATTTTATTGGTAATTGAATTAACAGGGGGTTGTGATGTTGCCTAAGATGTTCGTTACCGATTTTGGAGATCAAATCGGTTCTTATGTCACCTTGGTAGACACAAACTTTAACCATTTTAGAGATTTTAGTGGAAAGGATTAATGGGAACCTTTATTTGACAACCGGCTTCAATGCTATACGCGACTTTTATGATATCCGTATGGGGGGTTGGGTGTTGATGGTGTTCTCTAGCCGGAGCCAGTTTGGTATCAATGTAATCAACAGGGTTGGTTTGATTGTGACCCCTCCTATTTTCAATCCTGTTATGCGTTTTGAGATTGAAAAACCATCGGCACCGGAATTTGTTTACCAAAACGTGCCTATAACTACTGAGATCTTAACGTTTTGCCATAATGAAAGGAACTTTTAGTTGAACTTTGAGTGGAAGTTAACTAAATATGATGTCACTTCTGTCTTTTTGGTAGGTTTTCTATGTGATTAACCATTCTTATTACACATACATTCACTATATGTTTCTGATTAACTTTTTGTTTTCATGTCTTCCATCGTAAAGATGCTGCCATACAATAGCTTCTGCAGACTGGCCATTGGCAAGAAGACCACTTCTGTTGTGGTCTTGGATGATTGTGGTAATACATGGAGGTGCATTGCTGTGTATGGGACAAGGCCAAATACTCACATTAAAATTGGAGGCAACTGGGGTCGTCTGGTCGATGCGCGCAGGCTCGTAGTTGGGGTGAAAGTCAAGATTGGTGTACCAAATGCTGGAAGGAATGAGACTATTTACGTCATTGTCAAGCGTCCAACTGCAGATTTAGTAGTTCGCTCTGTTTAGATTATTATCCATCGTGTTTTAAGTCATTCCTGTCTTTGTGTTTTCATTATCGTCAGTATTTTGTTGTTCGTCTTATTTGTTTTAGCTACCAAGTGTCGTCTTTTGTGTTTCGTTTTGTTGTTTTCACTTGCATTGTGCCAAGATTTGTAATCACTTATTAATCAAATGAAGTATGTTTATTGTTTTTATGTTCACTGTGTAAGAATTTTTGAATTATTGTTTATACTTTTAAGCTATCTGTTTTGAATTATTGTACTTAATGCAACTTACAAATAAACAATTCTAATTCAAAATATGTGATATAAAACCTTAATAGACCATCAATCATAACTGCTAAATGAGGTGCTGATGGGATATAGGAGATTAGAATTAAAGAAAGTATACAATTTATTTGAGTTTAATTTCAAACCAAAATGTTCACGTATATAACATGATTTTTCAATTAAAGAAAGTATAGCAATTTGTATCGCATAAGACCTTGCTGATGAACAATTAAAGAAAGTATACAATTTAGGGTTAAGTAAGTTTTTGGTCCCTATAAATATCTGCAGTTTTGTTTTTAGTCCCTATAAAAATAAATCACACATTTTAGTCCCTACGAAATTTTCCGTTAGTGTTTTTATACATCATATACTTACTTTTTGTTTGCTATAAAGATCTCATTCTTTTTTTTTTTGAGCAATAAAGATCTCATTCTTTTTTTTTTGAGC
>Ga0315915_1001624_pt1 | contig 27521 bp, 12 predicted proteins | sample MpolbnodulesMG_FD_207738 | JGI IMG/M metagenome (GOLD analysis project Ga0315915, IMG submission 207738) | Medicago polymorpha root nodule microbial communities from Los Angeles, California, United States - branched nodules | ecosystem: Host-associated > Plants > Roots > Nodule | place: USA... | reverse complement strand
TCTCATTAGAGTGCTCTGCATTGATCTCGAATTAGTTCAGTGGAGTGTCAGAGTAGATATGTTGGCTAGTGGGATTACCGGCGATCAATGTAGCTAATCACTGAGCCATTGGTACATGCCCCACTCATATCTAACCCCCCATGGCCCTCACTTTGCTAGTCTCCTAAAAAGGTGATCCAAATCATCAAACAACAACGATTATGATTTAGTTGGAATTGTTGTCTAACGGACAAACAAGGAAACATAAGTTCATGAGTAGTAACAATACCAATTTTAAAATAGAATTATGATTCAATCAATTGTGTATGGATAATTTAACATATGCCTAAAACATTTTGTTTCTCAAACAGACTTTGACCTCACATTAGTTAGACCCGATACGTAGTTGTATCAAAATAAAGTTTCATTATTAAATTATCTAAGCTCACAATCCAACTAAGTCAAAAGCATAATCATTCTAATTATTTAATCTCACTAGACCCTAATTAATAATCCATTTTTAAATCATAACCTCACTCACTACTAATTTAAAAACTCGACTTAAATTATAAAATGATGAAAAACTTGTTTTAATCATAAGGACTTATTTATGTATTTTTATCCAACACCTAATTTACCGATTTACCGACCAACTTATAAATATATGAAGGAAGACGTCCTTGGATCAAGTTAATTCTGATCCATTAGAAAAAATACAATTGATACCGACTTTAAACCTCATTCCAATTCTTTCAGATCTAAGCCCGAAAACAAATGCACACATAAAAAGTCTCTAATGACTTAGACGACTCAACTTTACCGGCTATACATAGAGCCTAACTACGTGTCACGGATAAAGTTCTTGTGGGAAAACCTTGTTTATGCACACCCAATTATCACGACATAGCTACGGTTCTTGTGATCAAACCTTATCTATGGAAATTAATACACAAAAGTAATTAATCACACTGATTCCCAAAACACCCTTAATGGTTAATCAGCCCCCACCTGAGTACTTTACCGAATACTCCGACGCAGTAGCTACAAAACGTTGATAGCTCCAACGCGCAGACAAACAATTGCAGTCCAATTTATAGTCACCACCAGCACGAGAGACAGGGCAGCATGTGACAACAGAATTCCCGGCAACAATAACGCATGACAGAATACACATGAAAGTTAGAAGTGAATCCAATTTAATTTATGTCAACAGTTAGTGATTTTTATAATCAGAAACATCAGTCCAAAACCATCAATCCAAAACCATTAATCTACTTAACACACACTACATAATTTTAATAAATTTAGCAATTAAGTGATGAGTAGGCCTAAGAGTGAAATTGATATGAAACAGTTCCGTAATTCGACCGATCAATTAGCTATTCAATCCCCAATGGAATTAGTTTCTTCTTCTTTTTATAAAATGCGAGCTGAAGGTTTTGCTACTCAAAACTAGAAGTGTAAACAATCGAAACAATTTCTATAATCAAAGTTAACACAAATTTAATACAAAAATTTGGATTTGCAAGAGCAAGGAAAAATAGAGTTCAATACAAATTCTCAAAATTAAGAAGTAAAACCTGATGCCTTACACACCATAAGAAAAAATTAAAGATGTAACCTAACACTCTCAAAGAAATTTATATTGACACTTTACCATTACTATAACAATAAAAAATTCCATATCCACTTGTTTCTTGAACGCTTGTGGTAGAAATTAAATTATTCAAATAATAGTAGTTTATCAAATAAAACACTTACTTATAAAACAGGTCTAGTTACAAGTACAAGAGATTGAGATCAAAATTTAGTTTTGATAAAATTAGAGGAAAACAATTTGGTAAGCAAAGTGAGTTAGAACCAACTTACATCAACAATGAAACGAGACAGACAACAATGACGACTCCAATTACATCGACACAACAACAAAAGGACTCCGGTAGTGATGCTTTGAGCGTTTCTCAATTCCAACGATATCAAACCAAAAGGAAAGAGTTAAGGGATGAAATTGGAGGAAAACAAGTGAATATTCACATCATCTGAAGTTGCTTACCGTGATTGATAAGTTTTCCGGCGCGGTTGCGACGATTACGGGCACGGTGGTCGCCGGTTAAAGTTCTCCGGTCATGAAATAAATTGAGGGGTTTGGTAGAGGTCATCATGGGGATTAGGCTGGTCGGTTTGAGATTTTTGAAATCTCACCGATCTAAAAACAAATTGGTGGTTTTTGAAGAGGAAGAAGAGATGAGCTCAGTGGTGATATTTTTGTAGCCAACGGAGGCCGGAGTAAGTCGACACATCGCATGGAAATGGTGGACGGTCGTGTGGTTTTGGAGAAGAAGAGAAAACTTCTTCTATGGTGAGTGTATGAGAAAGAGAAAAAAGATTTTTCTAAAACAATGTGTGTTTTGAAATGGGAAAATAATAATAGTAATAATAACAACAATAATAACAAAAATAAAAATAGCTACCTCATTAGGTACTTTTAATCAATATTTGACATCATACGTTTTAAAACTATGACAAAAAAATATCTTTGAATCAAAGTGTTTATAAAGGAAAGTTTAGAGCTAAAATATTTTATTCTAGTATCCAAAATACCTAAAGAACATATTTTCATGTCATTCAATTATATTTAGCAAATTCTCATCAAAACATGTATAAGTATAGACAAATAATAATAATAATAATAATAATAATAATAATAATAATAATAATAAGGATAAGGATATAAACAATAGGACGTTACAAAGTCTATTTGCATGCGACTGTCAGTCCACATCAACGTACATGGAGATTGTGTGGTATTACCGCCCACGCTAATGCCATAGAATTTTTTGAAAAATATATCTATAAGCATTTACGTGGGACTTTTTCCACCGCAAAAGAATACATTTATACTAAAGAAAATTAATATATATATATATATATATATATCAATTTAATATCAAAAAACAATTTAAAAAATGAAAATTTAAATATAATACAAGATCCAGGAGAAGTAATACAATAAGTTAATTCAATAATTTTAAAATAACATAAACATTAAATAAACAATTAAACATAAAAATAAAACTTACCAAATTAAAAAAAGTTGTAGAGAAATTGATAAAAAAAGTTAAAGTATAGAAGTTGTAAAGAGAAGTAGTGTAAGAGTGAATGAAAGAGGAAAAAGGGAAATATATATAGGAGAAAAAAAAATTAAACATTGAAGATTTGCGTTGGTCGCTTTCTGACGTAAATTCCAACTGGGAAATTTTGAAGCGGTGGTTATTTGCGGCAAAAGAACTCCGACGCAAACACTAAACGATAAATGGAGTTAGACATTTGCGTTGGCCTCAATCCACCGCAAAGGTCCTCTTTTCTCCCTCATGCTCTTTGCGACAGTCTTATGTCCAACGCAAATACCAAGCGTAAAAATATATATCCGTCAATGATTGGCGACAGCTGATTTCCGCCACTCAGTTTAAGTTCCAGAAAAAGCGCCCAGCATTTGCGTAGGTCTGTTTCCGCCGCAAAGACCTTTTTGTCAAACGGATTTGCCACAACTATAGTTTGACGCAAATACCAAATGTCATAAAAACATAACCTTTAGTGATTAGTGACAGTTGTCGTCCGGCGCAAAATTCAAAATTCAGAAACCGTGCCAAGCATTTACTTGGGGCCTGGTTCCATCGGAAATTTGCGGCGTCTTTCTTCTGCCGGAAATTCCAAAATTCAAAATATTTTTCCCGCTTTATATTAGCGAGGGCATTTTTGTCCTCAACAAAACGCATAAATCCGCCCCAAATGCTTTTAATATTTATTTTTATCAAAAATACATTTGCGTGGGATTGTTTTTGCCGTAAATGCATATATTCCCGCAACAAATTTGTGTGGGCCTAAACTCCGCAGCAAATGGGGTCTGCTAAAACCATGAATTCTTGTAGTGAACCGCTTGCATGCTAGTTACAAACCGAAAATTCCAACACTTTTCTAATTAGTCATGTTAATATTCGTTCCACAATTTTATTCCAGTTTCATAAAGGCATGGAAACTTATAATAAATGTCAAATACATAATTTTAAAAAACGTAACTTACTCTAAATTTGTCTCATTTGGGGTACCATTTTGTTTACCATTATATTTTTTTATCTAAAGAAAGTCAATCAAATTTGAAACATAGATAAACTTGTAATCAATGCTACTACGAGAGTCCTACCAAGTTTATAGGTAGATTCATGAGTTTAAGTGTTATTTTGGAAAATGTCTCGAAATTAAATTAAGACTTTGTGGTCAAAATTGGCTAAAACTATTTTGAGGCCGAATTGCTGAAAAATTTAAAGACTTGAAATGAAAATGAGAATAGAATTAAAAGATTTTGAGAGTAAAAAAGCTTCAAGTTAAAAGACTAAAATGTGAATGATATGAAAATTAAATTGTTGAAATGACTTGAAAGAAAAAGTGAGGAGAAAGTAACTGATTTTTTTTCTCGAAATAGTAAATGAATTGTTTCGAAAGGTAAAATTACTAAAAACTATAAATTAGTTTGAATTGAAATTACAAAATTTAAAAAATTCAAATGACGGTGATAGATACATTTAAAGTTCTACAAAACTTGAGCATGTTTCTAATTAGGAGTAGGTTGTAGAAAGTAAGTATTCAATCATTTGTTCTATGTGAGAACTCTTATTTATAAAGAAAGAAAACTAAGCAATCGTCGCTTCAGTGGCCGGCAACGATCATGGTAGTTCTTTCATGAGCAATTCTCAACATATCGTGAGTTGTCTGTTCACACACGGTCTTAAACATGTTCTTTATTGGTTTTTTTCTTCTTTTTGATTTGAAGTCGTCGTATAACACATGCTTAATAATAGGGACAATACATTGAAGCTCGCCGCGTTATTCAATGGTGCCTTGAAAATAACATTCTCCGTCAATTTTTCAATTGTTGTCGAATACTTCCATATTTTCTTCAAATTTTTTGACTTTACATCGGGTTATAATAAATGTCGAATACTTGTCGTGTTATTCTGTCATTCCAAAAGTTTATCCAAAGCTTCATTAAGACGTGCAAATCGTCATGTGAGCATAACTCAATTGACAGTCGGCAAAGATATTACAATATGTGAAAGTCTGAGTTTGAACTTAGATTCTCCACTTATTCACCTTAAAGGTGAATTCTTAGCCACTAGATTACTTAAAATATACTCCTATACTTAAAATATACTCCTATAAAAAGGAACTGAGGGAGTAAAAATATAGACGTGCAGACTTTTAAATTTGGTCAGTTTGGATGTATGTCCTAATATAGTTCGTAAATATTATGGACACTCTAATTTCAACACTCTCTTTAAAATTCATTGAAATCTACCATGATTTAAACTAATAAAAAAATAGTAGTGATATTTTAACAACTATTTTGGTACAACCTTTGAGACAACTTTGTTGTTCTCTTTTCTCATTGGTCAAAAACAACAGAGAGAGAAAAAGGAAGAGAGAGAATAAAAAGATGATGTGAGTATGAGAGAGAAAGTTTTACATAAATTGTACAAAAATAGTCGTACAAATATCATTTCTCATAAAAAAAATGAGTGTTTAAGATAATGTTAAAAAGAGAGTGTTTTTAGTTTTGGTCTTAACTTATCGAAATTAGAGATGCAAACCGACAAAATTCTTAGATTCCTGAAATCAATCATATAATGACATGATTGTGGATTGAACTACCTCCTACGTCATCAAGCACACTAAGGATTAAAAATATTATAAAAAAGGAGAGATTAAAATAATCTAGTTATTCTTCAAAAAAAATAAAATAATCTAGTTATTATAGGACGGTACAAAAATTTATACTATGAAGAGTTTTGTATTTTTCTTTTAAGAAGAGTTTTGTATCTAATGAGGCCGCTCTCAACTTATAGAGGTTTAAAATAAATTTTAATAATGAGATTTTTTTAAATTATTTAATTTTTTTTATTATATATAATTGGTATTTTTCATACTTTTTGAGATGCAAAATGGTTTATTAAATTATCATAATCAATTTCATTTAAAAATTCATTTAAAAATTCATTTTCAATAGATAGTGAAAGTAAACCAAAAGATAATTGTGAGACTTAGAATAAAACATGAAGAGAAAGACGGTACCCAACCGTTAAAATATGAGTGCGAATCACAACGTTAAACCAAAAAACTACAAATATTAATCTTAGAAAATTGCAAACCATCGCAATGGACACATACATGCTAATTGAATAGTAATCACAATTAAAGATATTTAATCACATAATATATATACTAATTAAAACAGTTAAAATTTAGATCCTAAAGTAAAAACTCTACTGACCTAATGGTTGAGACGGCTATGCACACAAGTAATAATACAACTCGATATGTGTGGTCGGGAATCTATGAGAATGAAGAAATAATACAAAAGTTGAAACTTTATACACATACGTTGATAGCAAATTGGGTTCAAGGAATATTTTCGATATTATGAATGGCAAAAATCGTTGGTTTGCATGAGATGAGATGACACGAGTCTTTTTCATGCGACAGTTAAACTCATATAGCTTCTGAAGATTAGGATTCTTTTTTTACTCACTACTGACCTAATTTCATGAGAATGGCTGATCTAATTAGACCCTCTTCCTTGCTCATCTCATTAGGAACTCGAACAACAACATCTTGAACCATAACTTCATTAACGGTCGATATACTAGCATGATGTACCTGAAACTCCAAATCCTTCAACACACTCATTAATCTTGCACCAGGGTGATTAACATTCTCACTTTGAACTCTCACCATAGCATCATTTCCTATTATCTTCACATCAATCTCAAAAGCATTAAAATTACAAGGTCTTTTTTGGTCTACCACAGTTGAAGTTGTCGTTGCACTGTTATTATCAACAATTTCCATCGTTTCCATCTTCACCTTTTTCGATTCCTTTTGTTGCACTGATTCTAAATCTTCAATCTTTGCTTTTAGCTCATTGATGTAATCCACTGCATCTGATAAAAGAGAAGCTTTATCCATCTTTGAAACGTTTGGAACCACAGATCTTAAAGCATAGAATCTATGGTTTAGTTTCTCTCTCCTTTGTCTCTCTGCTTCCACGTGGTTCATCGGTGTTTGAGTTCCTGATAACGGTTTTCTTCCTCTCTTCTTAGGTTCTCTTTTCTCAAAAGAATCTTTTTCAATTCTTGTTTTTGTTGGTGTTGCTAATGGTGGACAATATTCTGAATCAGAATTTTCAGAATCAACAGAACATGATGAAACAATGTTATTCATTTGTTGCAAATTTTTGTTCATCGTTTTTTGTGTCTCATCAGTGTCTTCTCCGGAACCGGAGAGGATACCGATGTCGGCAAATGTTTGGAACATAGATTTGTCAAGTGGGTTTGTGGAGATAAGATCTAATTCTGAGTTAGATTCTAACGAGGATGTTTGAAACATAGATTTGGCTTGGTGTACGAGGTTCCAATTTTGTTGGATATTGTCGTAAGAACCCATTTCGATTACACCGTTAGCTGTGGGAATACAAATCAATGTTTCAATTCCATGCACGTGTGCTTCATTGGATCTCTCACAGTTATAGATTTGAAGTTCATGTTTACTATTCAACCAAAGAACAGAATCTAAAGCAAAAGCTTTACCAGGTAATGAAATTGAAGAAGCATTACCTACGGAAAAATTTCGAGTCAACGACATCACGTAGAACCATTCAGCATCTTTGTTTATACACGTGTTACTGTCGTTTTGTTTGTTTGAAGTTGTTGTTTCTTTGGTTCCTTGGAAATAGCCTTCACCCCAAGATAAGAAAGGTTTACCTTTTTCATCTTTTGTTGTTTGCCATAAAATGGCATAGACCCAATTTTCGGATTGGGTTTGGACTAAAAATTGAAGTTTTTGTTGAAGGGTTAGGGTTTGTGGTGAAGGGTTTTCAATTTCATGAGAAAGTGATATCATAGAAGAAGATGAAGAAGGTGACATGATGAAATCTTCCTTATGTGTGTATAGTATAGGAAGAGAATAAAGAGATGATTGATGAGATTGGAGAAGTTGGAGAAATGGAAACAAGAGGTTGAATTTGATTAATAGTGTAAAAGTGGAAATTTTTATGTTGTACGGATGAATAGTCTTTTTTGTTTCTCTCTCTAATTTGATAAAGGTTGAAAAGTCTTTTTATTTTAGTGTAAGAAAGACTGTAAATAGGATTGATATGAAGAATTATGAGCATAGGTGGAGGGGTTTACTTGTACTTATATATGGGGAAGCAAGAGTGTTTAATTTTGGGTACAAATAATGGTGAGGTAGAATAGTGCCACATTGGTACTATATTAGGCATACGCACGTGAAGTGAAAGCGAGAGGTGCATATAAATGATAGATAATGCCAAGTGGTGTGTGAGGTGGGGTCTTGTGTATGGAGGACAAAAATCAAAATTCAATGGGATATATATAGTATAGTGATTAGGCATATATATTTTTTAATAATAAACTCAAAAATTAATTTTACATTTTGGTGATAAATGTATCTGTCTATGTGTGTCTCTCTATACATGGATTTTGTGACCACAAAACGTTTATTTAGTTCATTAAATGGATGAACTTTAGTGAGGTAAATTCGCATGGGCTAGGGCTCAACATGTTATATTCGGGCGCATCCAAACAAAAACCGACAACGCGTAAATATTTAAAATTTTAAATAAAAATAGTGAAACAGAGAAACAAAGAAAAACTGTGTCACCTGACACATCGCCAAAAATATCCCAAACCTCATTTTCTCCACTCAATAGCCATATATTCTCCACTCATGTACCCAAAGTTATGGGTGGAGTTAGTGACCATGAAAAATTTACTTCTTTTTAGTATGGATGGAATTACTTCTTTTTGTTATGGATGGAATGATCTTTTTTTTTTTTAACATGAATAAGTGTGATGTTTGGAGTTCAAACTTCAACTCCTATATATATTATACAATATCTTTATCAATGGATACGATGAAATGATCTTTGTTTAATGTGTATAAGTGAATTAGAATTGCATTATGTATAAGCATATTTTCTTTTCTTTTTTGATAGAATTTTTTTTTCAGATCAAAGATTGTGCTCCATCCAAGACAGAAAAAACCTCATAATTCAAAAAACGTTTACAAATATATTTACATTTATCTTCAACCAAAGACATTAGTAGGACCAAATACTTGGAGTTGCACAAGTTTATTTTCTACTATACGATCACTAAATCTAATCATATTTCATTTATTCTAATAATTAAACAACATGAACAATTTTATATAAACAACTTGTTGATTCAATAGTCTCAATATGAAACCAACTAACGGTTAGTAATGTACAATCGTTTTCTACACTTTTCATATAAAATATAAAAGTAATGTACCATAATTTTTTAATACTATTTTGAATTAATCTCGTGTCTTTTCCATTATTGGTTTCGTGATTCCTTTGCTAGATATTCATAGTAATTTAATGGGAAAATTTCACCTACGCCTATCCTTTAGTCTCTAGATGGATTGAAAAAAACTAAAGATCCTCCTATGATTGTTGGGTACTAATATTAAAGTGTATTGGTTCAATAAAAACCACATACACATCTAATTTATCAAGTCTTTAAATTAATTTAACTTATGTAAATTAAAAACACTCGCAACATACATTTTTACAAAGATAAAGAGGATAAGATCGCTCACAACGAATAAAACGTACGTTATTAGAGATGGTTATTTTTTAGCGAAATTAAACTGCTGCAAATTAACCTCTTTTTTGGTAATGTGCTAATACTCTATTTTTATTTTTTTTTACCAAAACTAATACTCTATGCTTAAATATATATGTGTGTGTAAGTTTAATAATTATACATCAAGAATATAAATGTATGTGTCTTTGCTTGCATGATAGCTTATGAATAATAGAATTCCTAGTTGTCGAATTCTACATGTTGGTTCTCTTTTATGCGCTCGATCAGGATGTGGGTCAGATGAAACTGTTCACCTTCGTTTTTTTTTGTTTTGTTTTTTTATTGTGATTGCTTTGGTAAAAGAGAAGTGATACATAGATCATCTTAAGTGGCATGTACCACTTGTACACTTACACACAATTGTGACATGTGTCTACGTGGTCCTCACACATAAAAAAATTTATTTTTGTTGTCTCTCACACACTCTCACATGGAGGTGGTACATTGTGTGCATGGAGAAAATGGTGTCCATGATTCATTATCTTTAGTAAAGGGAAATATGGGCTCTAATTTTACAATGGTTAGACATATTGTGTTCTCTCCAATTCTTCTGATGATCACACCATTTAATTTGGTGGTTCTACTTTATTTAATAAAAAGATTTGATCAAGCTTTCATTTTATTTGGGTGACTTGTGGCAAGTGTGAGGTGAGATAGAAGTCTCATATTGGATGAAAAGTGAGTGTTTAACAATATATACATGAGAGGATCCATAAATCTAATGCCTTAAGGTTTTGGGTAAAATTGTGGTGTGAAACTTACTTATATTATTGCTCTTGGCCCGGTGTGGAAGATCCCTATAGACTTTCCTCATGATTAAATAATGGTAATAGAGCCTCGTTCAACAAGAGTTCGACCAACTCCTTGTGTCGAAAGTCTTCATGACAATTTTGGTCAGGTGATTTGTTCGTTAAGTGAAGTGGCAACAACAATGCAAGTGTATATGGATGAAAAAAAAATCCACTTGAAGGGGAGCATAATGAACAGAATGACTTACACTTGAGAGGGAGATTGTTGTGGTAAGTGTGCGGTGAGTTAGAAGTCTCACATTGAATGAAAAAAGTGAGTGTTGAACAATATACAAGTGTTAGGACCCATAAACCTAAGATGTTAAGGTTTTGAATATGGATGATCCTCCAGACGTCCCTCATTCATAGGTTTTATATTTGGTTTAACTCATCTTTACAAAACCGGCTTTGTAAGATGAGGTGTGCTCTCTTTTATAAACTTTTACCAAGAGTTATATCTTTTCTATGTGGGATTTAGATTTTTCCAATACTCACGCACGCCCACCATTATATTGAGCTTGTTGTGTGTATATAAATGATGGATGACTTAATCGATAAACTCTGATACTATCTTAGATTTTTATTTTTGGTCTGACTTTTCCTTAAAATCGGCTTGTACGGAGATGAGTGGCTCTCTTCTATGTGAAACTTGAGTTATTTCCAATACTCATGAGCCAACAAGGATGTGAGTTGGATGAAATTGTTGACCATTTTATTTTTGATTATGATTACTTGAGTAAAAATTTGGGCTCTGATCTTACATTGGTTCGACATAAATTGCATTCTCCCTAATTCTTATGTTGTTCATGCCATTCAATTTGGTGATTCTACTTTATTCTCTAAAAAGATTCGGTCAAACCCTCATCTCATTTAACTGACATGTGTTTGAAGTATTTGAAAAGAGAGAAATTCTCGCATTTTTTTGTAATAAAAGCTTTTGTTACATTAGGTGTTGAATTAAGTGTAAGTGTTAGTTTTTTTTCTTTCTAAAAACTAAGAATTATAATTTACCTTTTAATCTGAATTCTTGGTGGTTAAATCTCTTAGTTTGACTTGGGATGTCTACCTTGTGATTCTGTTGCTTTTGTTTAGCCGGTTTAGCTCTAAGGCACTTGTGTTTTGACTTTCTATGGATTCTATTATAGACACGTTTTGTGTTGAAATGATATATGTTTAATTTTATCATAATTTTGGCTTTTTAAAAAGAATTGTATATCTATTTTTCCATATACATGTAATTTACCCTGATACCTGTAAACTCATTTCATAAACATGTGCATGCACAATGAATAACCATATGCTTATAATAGTGTTAACATGTTTTTTTTAGAGAATGGTGTAAACATGTTTTACACATATACATTGTATCTTGCTATATATTGAACTATATTTTTCACCATTTATAGTCGAAGGACCCACATAGAAAACTATGATGTGACAAGATTTGTATATTCGTTAGCGTGAACCATGAGGGTGAAAACTGAAAACTTTTTGCTGCATTGCTAGAAAATGATGATACCAACTGGACATATTTTAATGCTTGATTATTTTTCTGGTTAAGCTAATCTTAGTACTAAACTCAATTATTATTTTATATGTGAAATGGGTTTTGCTTTGCTGATTTGATATATAATAATCGTACGGACTACCTATTAGATTTGTTTTTAGTAACAAAAAATCTATCAGTATACTTTGTTGTTGTCTTAAGCAATCCTTTTTTTTTTTTTTTGACAAAATGTCTTAAGTAACCCTTAAATCTTATACTGTGTTGTCTTTCCTTGGTACACCTTGTGTTGGGAAGGACAATTTCTGTTGGTAATATATTTCATTTTATCTTCTTTAAAAAAAAAACCCTTAATTTCCATAAAAAGTATTTAAATTCGAGTTTCATCAAATAATAAGGAAAGTTCAACAAAAAATTGTTTCAATGATGATTTAAACTTGAATTCAATCAAAGATGTATCATTTGTTGAAATATATTAACCACTTGAATTCAACTATTTGATTTTATATAATATTAAATAGGGTTGTTAAAACTAAACAAATGACCCAATGAATCCGAAAACCAAACCAATTAAATTAGTTCGTTTTTATTATGGTTGGGTCCAAATTAATTGAACAAAACAAATCAAACCTAGTGATCTCTAGACTTCGATTGACTGCATTCAACAATTTGCCGCAATCACGCAATCATGCATCCTTGGACGTTCGATCACAATAGGATAGTCCTTATTTAAGCTCTGTATTTTTTAAATTATAAAATAGAAATTAAATCTACTTTTTCTTAATCGTCCGATCAAGAAAAATAAACTCTTCAAAAAAATTAAATCTACATGTCAAAGAATTTTAAGAATCTATAGTATTTGAAAGAATCTAAAAAGAGTGTTTTTTTTTATTAAGAATTAAGCCAACATATTCTTTATCGGTTTGGTTACTAAGAAAATATTCCAAAAATCAAACAAAACTAACTATATTTTGTTGGTTAGGTTTTGTTTTTAAGACAAACGAACCAAATTGATCAGTTACACTCTAAACATAAGCATATATAGTTTTTACATATTTTTCCCCTCAGTAAATAGTTTCATGTATTTCTTTTACAGGGTATATACCTTCATCTTAACGTACTAGGTTTTTTTAACACGTGGGGACAGTGTCTTGAATTAAATTAACCAAACTTAGAGGTAATCAAGAAAGCAATATTAATTCAATTTTCTTGTCAAGAAAAAAAAACATTAATTTAATTTTGTCATAAAAAGAAGAAAGCAACATTAAATATTAAATAATAGTATAATTTAGCATTATCATATATACAATAGGGTTATAGGTTGGTGACTGGTGATGATGGAAATTGGAATGGAATGCGTAAGTTAAAATAGCCCTAATATGGCAATCTGATCAACGTTGGAAAGTTCGGCTAATTTTTTATTTTAGTGGAAAACTTTAGGTAATTGTATATTCATTCAAGACGCAATTAGTATAGTTACGGAACAAATTTTCAATACATATTTTATTTGTCACATCAAAATAAATAAATATATATCCATAAAAATTATTTTATTTAGAATAATTTCTGTAGTAGAATCCCAATATCTAATTGTACAAAAAAAAAATTCAATTTCTAATGGAGCAATAGTGAAAAATCCCTCCAAGCTTCCTGTGGGCTGTGGGGGGCTAAGAAATTTTTATGGTACCTGCAAAGGCTAGCTGAACCTCAACACTGATTCAACCATTACTGCTGAGACTATTGCAGCTTTAATGGCAATAGAGATAGCCTCTTCCAGAGTATGGACCAATTTATAGCTTGAAACAGATTTAAAACTGGTTTTGTTAAGTTTTCAATCCCATTTTATGGTACCTTGGAGCCTAAGAAGCAGATGGCTAAACTGTTTAGAATTGTTCAAAGATATGTACTTTTTTGGTTTCCCAAATCTATATAGAAGGTGCCATTTGTGTAGAGAGTTGACCAACATTGGATTAGATTTGTCATCCTTTGTTTGGTTTTCATCCCTTCCTTAAAGCATTAATGCAGACTTCATTAGAGATAGATTTTTAATTAGGGTCATACTAACATGTGCTCTAAGAAAACATGTTAAAGATTCATCAATAGTAAGAATTTATTGAAAAAAATTAATGTTCAATTTTTTGAGAAACAAATATGTACAATTTTCAATCTATAATTTTTATTAGCGGTATCTGAACATCTGTTCTTAGGACACATGTTAACCTTTCCCCTCTAATTAACATAGACTCATGGAGTGGTACTAATTTACTCCAAATTAACTATAGGTGTTGACCAACATAGACTCCATGCAAAAAGCCACGCCTGAGTGCTACTCCCTCCATTCCTTTTCTTTTGATGTTTTAGGTGATTGCACACATATTAAGGAATCATTAAATTATAGGAATAATTGTATGGTTTATACTAAAATACCCTTACTTACTCCTTGATTTTTTTTCCTCAAAATTCTAATCTCCTTAATTATTGACACTCACTACACAAATTGCATTTCTTATTTAAACTTCCAATTTTCTCAAACTTATCACATGACTTTAAATTGAACGTGGGAGCTGTACAATAGTTGAAGTAATTCTTATTATTTCAGATTACTACTCCTCGGCAGTTGTACTCCTTCTAAATTTTTTAACCCGGTTTTTAATTCAATTGTGATAAGTCAATAGTCCCAACTTATTTAATTATTAAAATGTGTTTTTCAATAAGGGTAAAATTGGATAAAAAGTATTAAAAATTCTAAAACATCAAAAGTTTTGGAATAAAGTTTAAGTTCTAAAACATCAAAAGAAAAGGAATGGAGGGAGTACTAATTTACTCTAAATTAACTATCAATGCATGTCAATAGAAAACTAGTAGCCGTAAGAATATGGTAGACACACCTTTACTGAGTATCCTTCGAAATGATCATGTTACTATGTCCATTTGTCATTTATGTCATGTTGCAAAAAAGTACTCCCTCCGTCCCTATATTTAAGCACCTATTTGATTTTATTTTTGTCCCTAAATGTAAACCCATTTTCAAATTACAAGATGCATTTATTTTATTTTTTTTTCTAAACATACCCCTAATTAATACTATTATCTTGTCTTGAAATATGAAAAGTCAAATTTAATACACATATAAACAAAGGACAATTTCGTAATATTAACACACAAAACAGACACATTAATTACACTGACAACTTTTTTTTAAGAAATGTGAAAAAGGCAATGAGTGTCTACATTAAGGGACGGAGGGAGTATCATCAATTAGCTTAGCACAATCTACCAACTTTTCCTCCACTCACGTATACAATCTACTTTTCCATCTCCAACCCACCTCGTCTACTTTCCAACCCGACCTCCTCATATCAGCTACAAAAACATTAGGATCTACACTTAACTCAAACATACACCAAAATCTAGACCGCAACACCACACCATCTAACCACGGGTCACTCCAAAAAGAAGTATTTTCACCATTACCAATTTTACGACTCATCCCCGTCTAAAAACCAACCCACTCCACCCTCACCCTCAATAACATCACACAAGTCCTTCCAGCACACAGAAGACAACTTACCCCCTCTTCTAACCCGCCCTCCCTTACTCCCGTATTGGTAATGATGAAATGTCAAATACTACACCATAGTACATAGATAATTGATTATATGTTCACATTTAGAATAAAGTTAAAAATATTTTTAGTCTCTACAAAATTACGATATTTTAAATCTAGTCTTTTCAAAAAGTTATTCACTTTTAATCCGTACTTGTTTTTTTATAGGGATTACTTTGACTACTAAACATATCTATTTTATGTAACAAGTTTTTAGAGTAGAGACTATTCTTCCAAACTGCAATATTTTGGAGAACTAAAATTGTCATTAAAAATTAATAGTAGATAAACTTAAAATTTCATGATTTTGCAAGTACTAAAAATATATTCAACCCTTTAAAATATACACTACAAAGAGTCATTTATATGGTGCACATCTTTGTGTGACACTTCTTTTATACTAAACTAATATAGACACCTGTGATAAATAGAGGCTGGAAATTCATCTAAAGCTTTGAAAAAATAAACAATTGTTGTCATTTATACATTTTTTGTTTTTTTTTTTATTAAAAAGGGTTTTTTATTATGTGCAAATTTGCACATGTTAAGAAATTTAAAATGATAAGTTTGTCTTAAAACTTGTATATTTTATATTAAATATATAACTTTTTAATAAATATAATTGATGTTTTTAGATGAAAAGTCACTACTTTTAGTGGCTTAACATTCAAATATTACACATGTTAGACAAATTTTATTAAAAGACGGTGTATATTTTAGCACTTGTTTTTATCATAACTAATTGTCATTTTGTACATTAATGCATAATATTTCATCGGTAGTTGTTGAACAACATTTTCATAATTCCTAGTGGAGACATACAAAGCTTGAAGTTTATTGCAAACAATTTCCGTCCAAAGGCTAGTTTGTCGAGTGACTATGTTTATAATATTGAGAAAACACGTTTTCCACCGTTGTTGTAGTTGTCGCCTTCATCGAGCACTATTGATGTTCCGAAGCTAAATGTTTCACTTTTTTCCTTCTCCTTCTTATGGATTCTTAAGATCATTAAGGACACAATTGTTTCTTCATACCTTTACTTTTAGTTTGTTTCTGATATTAAATTTGAGTAGTGTTTTTCTTTGTAATATAAGTCATTTTCGGTTTTTCCTCTGTGAATTTTTCGGTTTGATTTGCATTCTTGTAAAATTAATTTTTTTTTTCCGGAAAATACCTCTCCTCTATCCAACTCATCAAATGCGCATATGTGGCGCTGACTTGGTTTTTTTTTTAAACATTTGAAAAATTAATTTTCAAAAATAAAAAAATCCAAAAAATATTCAGATTTTTATTATTAAAATATTAAAAAAATCAGAAAAAACTATAAGATTTTTTCGAAATTAAAATATTAAAAAATCAGAAAAAAATATTCGGTTTTTTTCGAAATTATTTTTTTTAAAAGATTGTGGAGTTAAAATTATAAAAAAAATATTTTTATAATTTTTCCTACAAAAAAAGAATCTGGATACAAATTTTTTTAAAAATTGAGAACAAATTCAGATTTTTTTTTTCGAAAATTTTATTCCAGATTTTTATAAAATATTTTTTGAAATTAAAATTTTAGAAAAAATCATTTTTTACGAAACAAAAAATAAAAAATTTGGAAAATATTTTTCTTAATAAAAAAAAAGTTCCTGAATTTAATTTTTTTTTCCCGTAAATAAAAAAGTTCCTGAATTTTTTTCAAAAATTAATTTTCAAATTTTTAAAATTATTGATATTTCTAAATTAATATAAAAGAATTTATATATTTTTTTTAAAAAAAAAGGCACAAATGTCACGTATATCCTTAAAAAAAATAAAATTAATTATACAGTTAGTGTGCCACATAAGCATATATGCACGGTTAGCATGAAAATGATGATTTTTCTTATATTTTCGAAATCCTTTTCCATGGAACATCTTTATTGGACGTATGAAAACAATATTTGTATCATGAAAATATAAACGACTTAATTAAGTGTTTATTTATTTTATTTTATTTTTGAAAAAAAATAATACTAATTTAAGGTGTGAGAAGGATCACTGTTTTAAGGCATTGAAAACCTTAAGGTTCCAGAAATACTTACAAAGGAATTTATATTTACTTCCCTCCAAAGGTATTAGAGGAATCAAACCTAGAACCTTCAGTTTCATGACCTCTCTTTTTATTGCTAGAGTTTTTACAATCAAGAAAAAAATATCCATGTTATATTCGTATAATTTATAACGTGTTTTTATAAGATATCATAAAAAGCATATCATAATCATTTGAGAGTAAACAATGAACATGTCATGTTTTCTTACACTTCTCAAACACCTTGTCAAGTTCATGTATAAATATATAAGTTCATCTAAGTTATTTGTAACTCACATTTGGCAATTCTCCACCTTGACTTCAAATCACACTCGAAGATCAAACCAATCATGCAAGTTGTTGTTCCTTCCACTTGTTGGAATTACACTTCATGAAAGTAGATAAATTCCAAACAATCCTTGAACCTTAGGAACAAACATAACACCTTCACACATCCTTGAGTAATTCCTCCATCATTAGTCAATAACTTAATCCAAATGCTTTTCCACCTTAAGTTTCCTTAGTCTCCAACTCATGATCAAATTGATGCACAAAAGCCATAAGAATTCTTATCCAATAATACTTCTCCATGGTTGAGAACATCTTAAAGTAGTCAAGTCAAACCTATCAATATGAGTAAATCCCTTAGTCACAAGCCTTGCCACATGCATTATCTTCTCCACACTTAGAATACACTTCTTCTTTCTGAAGATTCACTTGCACTCATAGACCCTTTCATGGATCTCAGGTTGTTTCACAAGCTTCCAAGCATTTTTAACCATAACCTCCATGTCTGCATATACTTCTTGTAACAAATTGAAACTTTACTTTCACTCCATAGCCTCTATAAAATCCATAGACTTCGAGTCTATAACTTTTTCAACCACATTTAGAACATTGATGATAACTTCCTCATCATATACCTAAATCTCATATGCATGTACAATGTACTATTTAACGGTACCATATTTCTTAAAAAAATTTAATGGTACCGTGTTCAATTCTAGTGTTATATTCTAATCCATCAAACATTGTTATAGACAATTTCTATGTTCAGGAACATACCTCACACCTTGCAGTAGGAGTTCATGATTATCAAACACCTTTAAGAGAACGGAAATCATACCTTGTACCTTGCAAACCACTCCATCTTCGTTTAGATCCTTGATCCGATTCGAGGTTTGAACCTCATCCAAAGTAATGGTTCACTCATTTCCATAAAAAAGAGTATCATTGAAATTGTCAAAGAACTTACAAAGAGAATTGAGTAGGAGCAAAACCTTGTCTTCATCATCAAGCTTCACATCAATGTTCTCCAAGTCGTCAAGAGTTTTATTAAAATCTACTAGTCTACGAGCTAAAGACTTAGTCATGTCCTGTACCTTATCCCCAACACACATAAATTGCACTCATTGGCTTTTTAATCATGTCCTCTTTTCCCTTTTGCAAAAGAGTTGAAGGCATTTTTGTCTATCCCAACAATGCATCTTCACATCCTTGTTGTGTGAAAATTGCTTCCATATTAATCCTTCATATACTGAAATAATTATTTCCGGTGAATTTCTCAATGTTAAACTTGGTAACCATGGTGTAAAAACAGATATCCCTTCTAATCCCCACAGATTGTGCCAAATACTGATTCAAATGAGACAAAAACATAAAAAAAGTCCAACGCAACAACCATATTTTCAATGAATCACTATAAAACAATGTGGTCTCTCGCAAATTTATTAGGCATCTTGGGCCTTTTCTTCTTTGTTTTCGTCGAGCTTTGCTCATTAAGGGATAAATATAAGAGAGCTACGTTTACCCCTGAGGCCCTGACCCGTCTGGAAATACACATCTGGATGGAAAAGAAACATCATTTTTGGTCCGGATGCACCCATCCAGATGTGAGAATAATTGTTGTTTCCCATCCGGATGTGTACTTCCGGACGAGGTCGATTTTCAATAACATTGGGGAAAAAAAGCTGCATAAAACAGTACTATTTCCTTTCAACAGCGAAAAGTTGGTATATATATAAGAAAGTAATGGTCACTGCAGTGGGTTACAGCAGATATAAACAGTGATGAAGATTTGGCAATATAGGAGAAAACTGGGTGAAAATAACACTGAGGGATCAAGGCTTTGAGAGAAAATTCAGAGGATGAAAGTTCTGGACATTGTTGATTGTTCATGTTGAACATTGAATTGGACAATATCAAGGATTCTATTTTCTTGCAATCTTGATCCAAATTCTTTGATTGATAGCAGAGGAGTTGCTCCCTCTCGGAGAAGTATATAATCTTTTTTGGACCGAATTTTGTAATCAATTCATGTGTGCTCTCCTCCTCCCTTAATCTTGAAATAGTGTATGCATGATTGTGATTTTGCATGTTTAACCCCTCAGTACATAATCTGTGTTTCTATCCTAAATTTGACTTATTTTATATATGTGTGTTTCTACTATCAACGGTTTTCTGATTTATAACATTTCTGCATAATTGCAATTCTGGTTTATGCATTTCTATTTTACTGTCATAGCGTGTAAATCACTGCAATGCACAATCTGATTTATGCGATACTGTTGCGTGAATGTTTCTGCTTCTGTGCAGGTTTCTGGTTATGCTGCTGTCTGCTTGCGCTACCGCTACTATGTTAGTGTTTCTGTAATTCTGTACCTTTACTGATTTATTTGTAGTTTCTGTTTTTTCATTTCCTGTCGGAAGCATAACTGTTGCAATACTAAACATATTTGAAGCTAAAATCTTTGAAGGCAGAAACTAATATTTCTATTGAACAATCATTTGCAAGAGCCTTGGTTAACATTTTCAAACATTTTATAAACTTACATACATTCTTCTAAAAATACCAAGCAGCTGTTACAACTTAAACTATGCTTATGCTAAGTACAACTACACACACACACATCTATCACAGTCACACAAGCCATAAAACAAGGCATGCATAAACAAGGTTTTAATCGGTCGACCTACACTTGTTAACATTGTGCGAAACTACATCCAACTATACCTGATGCGGTTGCAGTTGTAGTTGTAGTCCTGTTAGGAATACATAAAGAAATCTTGACATTGCGGTCACAATTGTGTCGCAGGACGTTATTTAAAACCTTGTAAAAATGCATTTTCAAGCCCAAGCTTCTCCTCCTCCTTCCCTAGTATTTACAATGCCAAGACTTGCAGGCTTCTTAGATGGCTTGCTCAATTGAAATACCGGATGCCTGCATAACTTTCGCACGCCGTTTCTCAATCGTGACCAATGTTCGCTGTCATATCTTCGTCGATAACTATAACTATTTTCTAACGGACCACTCTCGTATCTTGGAGTTACGCTATCACTTGAAAAAGATCTGAAAACCTCGTCTCGATTCCTTTTTTCCTCGGAGCTCCGAAGTTTCTCTACACTCCATTCTATTCTTCCTAAGGTGGAAGTCCTTGAGAATTTTCTTTTGGTAGTTGAGGAGTTTTTGTCACAAGCATCCTCAGTTTGTTCACATGATGACTCTTCTTTGTTGAGGTTAAAAGGAGGAAATTCATCATTGCAGGAGGCAAAATCCATGCTATGTGAGAGTAATCTTGCATTATCAATTGATTCTTCTCTTTCTCGAAGCGTCTTCAAAATCAATGTCTTTAAGAAGTTCATAACTTGTACTGCATGAATCAATGCAGTTAAGGGGTCTGCCATCTGGATTTCACAAGAAAGTTTGTCTCTTAGTACTTGTATTTTTCGTTCCACTTTTGGAGTATGCAAAATTGATTTTAGACATAGAGTTGATATTAACAATATGCTTGTATATTTTCAAGTAGAATTTCCATCGAATTTTTCAGCTTATTATTGTTCACCGTTATGCCATGCTAATTGTACAAATTATCAGGGTTGTCTAAAAACAACTTGAATTTGCTACTGCTGCTTCAAACCATGAAATATGAAACTTAGATGCAAACTCAAATAATAAATTGGTAAATGAGTGAAACGAGATTGGTTTATGAATAACCAACCAGAAGCATTTCTGGTTTTAAAGAAAATAATAAACAAAAAAAGTTATTTTCTTAATATGATACTGTTAACAAACCTGTGTCATGTTGGGCGCGAAAACCATAGCAACGTTACGTGCATTCATCTTATTGAACTGTTCATTTTCAACAACATCGGCCATCAAATTGATTGCCCAGTCAAGAAGAGCAGCTTCTGTGGAAGGAAGTAACTTGACAAGGTTAGTACAATCATCTTCTGTGTTGCATTGCATCACTTGCTCTGGTGTGAGAGAATCAAGTACACCAGTTGGAAGCTCTCTAAACCAGGCCTGAAATAGATAATGAAAAAAGATATGGTAAAAATGTCTTTCCAAATAACTTACAAATTATACACATAACTGGAAGACTTTGGAAATGTTACGCATGAGTTCTGTCAAATGAAATTCAATTGATTGTGATTATGCAAAGAAGTTGAATTAGACATCTTGATAAATACCTTAATCAAGCCGGATAAACAATGAACATCGATTCCATGTGGCACTATGCCTTTGTTTAACTGATCTCGAACAAACACTTCTTGGCTATTCTCAGCAGTAATACGGAATATTCCTTCTGCCTTCATCCATGGAAAGCATGAAATTAGACCTTAAAATTCACATGTAACTATTATCAAGCCAAATGAATTTGACAAATACGACAACACAAATTACAGAACATACTTTAAGGCCTCCTTCAGAATACAATTGTTTTTGCATCCTTAGCAGAATTGTTGGAACACTGTTCCCTCTATCATCATAAGAACACTGCATTGACTTTGCAGAAACTCCAAATACCTTCACACTGCATCATTTAAAGACAGTATAGAACAAAATCAAAGAAAGACAAGAGAAGAATACAAATAAAAGAAGAGATTCACAAGCAAAACCACATGATTGATCAAGGACAATCTGTTATTGCAGCCACAAATCTGACAAACTAGTTTTGTTTCTTCTAAGTTGCGAGATGCAAGTGATGAAAACCTTGCATTGTAATTTGAGTTTGAAATGCAGACATGTTTTTTACGGTAACCAGGTTATAGGTACAAACTATCTACTGCCACTTAGCAGCCTCTAATCTCCGTTTAACAGTGTTTTCCATACATAAAAGTCAGGATTTAAACCTCTCAAAACTATCGAAAGAAATGCATGCATATATATATAGTAATATACTTTCAATTACATAAACTTAACCCTGTTAATATCTACATCAGCCTAACCATTCTACTATTTTATTGTAAGTACAATAAACTATGGTAGAATCATAGGTTAATTAAAGCAACCTACAAGAAGAAACAAAGCATTTTGATGATATCAATCAACTACATATGAGTTAACTTTGAACTAAGTACATAAAAAGCCTAAAATTTTCTTAAGGGGAATCTTCATACTTTATATGATTAATTATCTTCTTTTCTAAAATACTTTATTGGAAAAAAAAATTACTGAAAACTTTCTCTTGAGAGAGAGAGAGAGAGAGAGATATCTGCATTGCATCTAATTATGCTAAAAAAATTGACACACACCAAGAAAACATAAACTAAAAAATCTGCACAAAATTGAACAAAGCATAAATTAAAAAATCTAAACAAAACATAAATTGAAGAATCTAAACAAAACTGAACCAAATTACATAAATTTCATGTTCTATGAAAAATAGAGATATAAAAAATTGACCTGGCACTAGGTACCCTTGTAGGAACCTCAGGCTGAAACTCAGAAGGCAAACCAAGAAAACCATTGAATCTATCAAAAGTAACATGTGACACGTGTCTCACTTCAGTTGGCCAGCTAATATCTAAGGAAGAAACATCCTCCCTCTCCACACTGCAAGTTACAATAGATTTCTTAAGAGCAGCCATAACTATATCCAATATTGCAAACTGGTTTTGATGATTGTTGTTGGATCCTTTTGTGAATTGTCTTGAAACATTATTGCTTGAATATTTCTCATATTCCTCATCATCATCATCATCATCATCATTGTCATTGTCATCACTTTCTAGTTCTTCTTCTTCCTCTTCTTGTTCTTGTTGTTCATCTTTCTTCTTGTTGTTGGTTACTTGTGCAACAGGGTTGAATTCAGACACACTGAAACCTGCTATGTTGCATGATTTCGATCGAAAAAGGCGAGTCATTTGAGTTAACTAACAAGAAAAAAAATGAAGGGTTGGTGTTAAATAAAGCTGAAAGGATCTGAATATTTTAAGGTGAGGTAAAACACAAAGAGGGTTGGTTTGTTTTTGTTACTTCAATGAAAATGTGATATGGTTTTGGTTAAGTAAAGGTTGTGGTGAAAAATGGAAGAAGGAGGAGGAATTGAAGTTAGAGAGAAAATTAAGAGTTTGGTTGAGAGGGAAATTATGAAAGACATTTGGATTGGGTGGTAAGATGGTAAGATTGATGGAGACATAAAACATGATGTTGGTTTTCTTTTTGTTTGTTTTAGGATCATGTTGGTGAGAAGAATAAGAAAAGTAAAGTAAAAGGTAAATGATCAAGGGAGAGAAAAAATCCAATGATTAAGAAAAAGACTTGTATAAACATTTCATAAATAACCATATATGATGCTAAATTAAGTGGTATTACCAATGTGGTGTTAGAAGAGTCGGTAACATGACTTTCCGTCGAAAAAAAACTCTAGTTCAATTTTTGGAGTCGTCCACTTGATATGTAATCTAGCTCTGGTAACGACAAAAAATTAAATGTCATGTGTTGCCGACTTGAGGATTAGTCTCGTAGTGAATTTAAAAAGTTTAAATTAGGAGATACTTTGAGCTGTTTATTGGAGGGTCAAAAATCTTACTTAAGGCAGGCTACCATAAACAAATTAAGGGGTATTTTTTTTTTCTTCACATAATTAAGTGGTATTTACACAGAATATTGATATTGTGATAAGATATGAGCAAAAAAGAGTAACTAAAAGAAGATATGAACAAAAGATATTATAATTGCAACTGAAGTAACTTCTAAATTCATTGTATTGCAAAATGCAAATAGAATTTTGAAATGGATTTCTCGCTTTAATTTGGGCACATAATTATAGATTTGATGAGTCTTCCAATCTAAAATTGATGGTCGAGATTTTTTATAATTAATTTGGTAATTGGATTATTTGAACCGTCCTATCTATAATTAACCGAGATCTCTACTCCGCATAATTGTGTCAAACTTCTAACCCATTAAAATGTAATCGTTCGATCGAGATCAAATGGTCTAAAAAATAAATAGATTTTGATATTCTTTATATGTGAAACTATCTAACTTGAGATCTATACTGTTCGATCGAGATTAGATAGTCAAACCTCAATCAAACAGTTACAAATCCTCAAGGTCATTTAAATAAACAAATGCATGCAATGGTGACAGCAGGCTTATGGGTCCATGGGTTTAATATAAAACTAAATCTCATTTTCAATATGAATATTTGATAGTAAAGTAATTGGTTAAGTACACTGTACACATGTGTAAGTTCATTGATCGATCCTGAGCATGAATTTAATTGTCTCTTCACTAGATCCAACTTTCATAAACATAAACATTTTTTTTTCTATAGAAAAAATTGGCAGGTAAATGAGTGAGTTGGCTAGCTCGTGACATGAGAGAGAAAGGCAAGGACAAAAAAACAGTGGAAGAAGACGTGAGAGTGCGTGTATTTTTGTGAGGTTTTGAGTGACATGTTTTAAGGCTATTACTTATTAGATACGTGTACCCATCACACATGACACATATATGTGCTTAGGAGTCAGATTTCTGTGTATGATTGATTGGTACTCTCTTGTTTGACTACATCACTCACTATATTTGTTACTAATTGTTACTGATGCATTGAAATTTGAAGGACTAAAAGTATGATACCTTACTTTCCAAGTGAAATATTTGGAAATTGGAATCAGTGATGAGTTATATGATATTTATGATCTAGAAGAAGTTACCACTTTCACCAACAACTAAATGCTAGTATATTCCTTTCTCCGTTTACAATGTTACTACCTTGTGATTTATTTTTCATTTTATTTTTTTATAAATAAGGGCTTAGATTAACTAGAACTAAAATTGAGAGGTAGAAGAATCAAAATGATCTGTGAACTTAATGGTGGAGCAACATGCTCAACAAAAGCAATGAAAAAATATTAGAATATTTACATTGAGTCAACGTATGAGCACACACTTATTAGTCTGTTGTGGCGAAAAACAAATAGAACTTGTCCAATTTCCATTTGCAGCATAGTGTGGAAACTTGCTTAGGAAATAAGAAAATTTAGTTTAAGAAATAATGTGTTTTTTTAAAAAGGTAAACTAGTTCACTCAAATTGATAACGAGGAGAATTTAACCTAAAACTTTAGTGAGGAGCACACTCCAATATCTCAAGAGAAATAATGCTCTTAATATCAAGACTCCAGTACCTATCCCTTACCCGTATTTTAAAATCGGAGAAAACTCAAGCACATACCCCAAATCCAGTCAAAGCGGAGAAAATACGTTAAATTAGGTTTGGTTTGAATAGGTACTGGAGGTATGGATTTTGTTGACATGCCTACTACCGTATGTAATGATCTACTTATGAGTTACAAAGAAAAATACCACTTATATCTTACACATCATATAACTACCCACACCTTATTCTCTCGGATATGGTTGGAGATGTCTCAATTTTCCACATGATCACCTAAGAATAGAGTTAAGTCACCTCTTCACAAATCTCTATTTATAGGAGATAATACGACTCTTATTCATGCATATAATTTTGTACATAATAATTCTATCACATTTCCAACTACGATCACTTCATAATAGTGAAATTCTCATGACTCTAGATACATTCATCCGCCTCTTTAATTGTCTCTCTTAAATTTCGTCTATTTACATCAATATTTGGAAATTATAATTAATTTTCAACAATAAATTGTAATTCAGAATTAATTTGGAAGTATTATCATTAAAGAAATGATGAGTAGTAAGGGCAATATCTCTATATGGAATCTTCAATCTTTTATGTCTTGTGAATAATGGAAGTGTTGGAGTTGAAGGCAAATCTTTTATCCTGTTTCGTCACGTTTTCATGAATTAATGATAAAGTACTTGTGTCATCTTATATTTCCACGAATTTCCTTTATATATACTTATGTTTTCATGGAACATTATATAGTTTTGATATATATGATTAATACACACATGACTTGTTGGTCTTTTCAATTGAGACTATTATGATTGGTTTGGATTTATTGAAGGGAAAAAAATGTACCTTTGGTAGCACTTCACATGCCAAAGAATGAAAGATACCCAACCTTCAGTCGGAGGAAGAACAGGTTGTCAAGGAAATAAAGTTGAAGAGAACAAATTTCAAAAGTAGGATGATCCATTCACGTCAATTTTGCTATGCTTTATGTCTAGATTATTAAACATTCGAGAAAAAGAAAGCTTTTCAACATTATTGTTGAGTATGACTCATCATATTTGATAATTATGTGGAGAGAATTGTAATATTGTAATCTTGCTAGATCTTTGTGTTTAAGTAAAGTTTGTAGCACATAATTCTTATAATTTGGACCGAGCATAACTTAACGATTATAAAATTGGTTTGTAAAGTGACTACTCGGCTTTTATAAATATATTGTCAAGTTATATAATTAGATATAGGGCTTTTAAGAGTAATTTTAATTCACTATATACACTATTAGAAAAAGCAAAAATAGAGAGGGAAATTAGTGAGAAAAAATGAAATCCCTCACAAATTTTTTCATCGTAAAATTTAGTAACGGAATTAGAGAGTGATTTCACACCATTCCTCTCTAAAAAAAATTCACTATTTTTTATTTTTTTTTGTAGGGAA
>Ga0315915_1001622_pt1 | contig 27538 bp, 19 predicted proteins | sample MpolbnodulesMG_FD_207738 | JGI IMG/M metagenome (GOLD analysis project Ga0315915, IMG submission 207738) | Medicago polymorpha root nodule microbial communities from Los Angeles, California, United States - branched nodules | ecosystem: Host-associated > Plants > Roots > Nodule | place: USA... | reverse complement strand
GATATTAAAAGGTTGTGTTTCCCCCATTTTAGTAAATACTGACATAAAAAATAATCAAAATACCGATAATAATAATAATAATTAAAATAAGCGATAATGATCGTTATCAACTCACAGTTATGGCGAATCAACCAAATTTGCTCTGTCAGAACTCCCGAAGCAGCAATGAAAGCAACAACTATCAGCTCTAGTGTTTGTTGAGAAATCAAAACAGTTTTGTTGGTGTCTAGAGATGAACAAAGAACACTGATTCTACAGAAAATACAACAACACTTCCCTTCTCGTAAACCCTTCAAAAAGCACGACTTTTGGTCTCTAAACCCCTGTTCTAGCTTCAACATTCAAGTATTGACCTTTCTCTAGCTTCCTTCAATTTTATAGCTTCTAATTCAACTCCTAAGCATGATATGGGAGGACTCAATTTAGACCCCAAAGACAGAAATGAAATTGAGGTTGGCTTGTGTATTTACCAAAGAAACTCAGTTAGCAACTTTCAAAAGATGAGTATTCTTCTCCCTTTCTAGAGCACTAACCCTAACTCAAAATTTATACCCTAGAGCACTTGTAGAATTTGGGGGTAACTTTGCTTGAATATAAATTTTTTCTCATGAGGGTTTGATTTCTAAAAAAAAATTTGATGATTCAAAGAAAAGAAGAGGAAAAATGGAAGAAGGGTGTAGAAGAGTGTAGAAACTGAGAGGGAGAGAACATAGAAGTGGTAGAGTGAAATGGGTTAGAAGAAAGAAAAAAAATGAGTGGAAATAAAAGTAGCCACGTGTGTATTTATTTTAATAATAATTGAATTGGTGTGTTACAATTTCTGACCTTGAGCCCATGGTTTCTTATGCAACACTTTAGTGATTTATTTCTTAGGGCTCAAGTCAATGTTAGACTATAAATAGAGCAGCCATTTAACTTGTATAATCATCTTTTGTTCTTGAAAATAATAAGTGACAATTGTTTCTTTGAATAAAAGTTCATCTTTATTTTATTTTATGTTCTTCTTCTTCTTCTCTTCTATGTCTACAATGAACATGTGTGAGTAGACTTCTTTGTCTTGGGATTGTTGGATGAGTCTAATGAGCTGATCCCTATCAAACCAAGCCTCGAACCCTAATTTTATGTAAATCTATTTTCTAATCTAATTTCACCATTTTTATAATGAATTAACAAGTATCAAATTCATAAAGCGACAGCGGAGGGTTTGTACTTGTTAATTCATAATCACAAATATCAAAGAGAAGCATCGAAATAAGAAGTTTTGATATTGGAACAAGTTAAATTAGACAAGGATTTCGAAACATGAGAATAGTCTAGTAAACCTTGAGACAATAAAGTTTCGAGCTTGAAGGATTTCAATAGAAATCAACCATGAGAATAGGCGTGATTTCTAGAGAAACACACTCACCGAAACCAAAAGGATATGTGATAGGCTAAAGAGAAACTTGTCTTTAGGAAATAGGTCCAATATAAAGTTCTAGGTTTAGGGTTTGATTTGTGAAGGATTTGTCACCATGTCGAACCAATAATCCCAAGGCGCTTTTATTATTATTGTTATTTTCTTTTAAACAAAATCCAAATTTTCAACTTAAACTTTTCATCTAATCATTATTAAAAGTAAATCAAATTCATAACTCCCTGTCGGAACGATATCTTTTATTACTACATCGGTAAACCGTGCACTTGCGGATTTACTACATCAGTTCTCTCCTTCTTTCTCTCGTTGTTTTCTACTTTTGTTTGTGATTTTAACTTCCATACACTTTGTTTTGGTTTCTTGACTATCACTTGCTCCACACATCAAGTTTATCATTAGTGTGATTTTTCATCGAATTCACAACAATTGGCACCCACCGTGGGGAAAGGATCAAAGGATAATAAAGTACCATGGTTTCAAAGTGGGATATTGAGAAGTTTATCAGAGATAACGATTTTAGGTTATGGAAGGTAAAGATGTAGCGGTGTTAATACAAAAAAAGTTCGAGAAAGCTTTGAAGGGTGAATTTGTTTTGGTTGCTTGACTATCACTTGCTCCACACATGAAGTTTATTATTGGTGTGATTTTTCATCGAATTCACAACAATTGGCACCCACCGTGGGGAAATGATCAAAGGATAATAAAGTACCATGGGTTCAAAGTTGGATATTGAGAAGTTTACCAGAGATACTGATTTTGGGTTATGGAAGGTAAAGATGGAAGTGGTGTTAATACAACAAAAGTTTGAGAAAGCTTTGAAGGGTGAAGGTGCGTTACCGGTCACCATGTCACGAGCGGAGAAGACCGAGATGGTGGACAAGGCTAGAAGTGTCATTGTCTTGTGCCCCGAGAATAAAGTTTTGAAAGATGTAGCGAAGGAACCAACCGCGACATTGATGTGGTCAAAGTTAAAGTCTTTGTATATGACAAAATCTTTGGCTCATCGACAACTCCTAAAACAACAACTCTACTCATTCAAGATGGTGGAGTCAAAGGCCATCATGGAGCAACTTACAGAGTTCAACAAAATTCTTGATGACCTAGAGAACATTGAGGTGCATCTTGAGGATGAAGATAAAGCTATACTCTTGTTGTGTGCCTCTTGTTGTGTGCACTACCTAGATCTTTTGAATCGTTCAAAGATACCATACTCTACGGTAAAGAAGGCACTGTTACCTTGGAAGAAGTTCAAGCGGCGTTGAGAACCAAGGAGTTGACCAAGTCCAAGAACTTGAGAGTTGACGAAAACGGTGAAGGCCTTAGTGTTTCAAGAGAGAATGGTGGAAGTAGAGGTAAGCGGAGAAAGAGTGGTAACAAGTCATGGTTTAAATGCTTTAACTGTAGCAAGATTGGTAACTTCATGAAGGATTGTCTGGAGATTAATGGTAATTCCGCACAAATTGTCTTTGAGGGTTATAAGGATGCAGGTGCTTTGGTGGTGTGTGAAGAAGGTGATGTTTCTCACCTTAGGAGTGATGCCAAGTGGAGCGGTGATCGTGTGGAGAGACGTTAAACACTCAACATCAGCCTGGAAAGGCGGTGGTAAGAATACTCATGATCAGTCTGGAGAGGCGGAGGTAACAATACTCATGATCTACCTATTGAGGTGGAGTTTCAAGGTGGAAGACATAATGGGATGTACGCATTTTCAAGTTGATGTTGAGTACGCTCAGCTTGAGGTGGAGTTGAGCACACCGGTAATGGTACGGCTATGAAGGACCTTGGGTACTATGCTCTAGTGGTGAGCAAGGGATTTCTTCACCAAGACGGAAGACATTTTGGAGGTTGAAGAATGTATAGCACGGCTAGCGGGATTACCCTAAAAAAAGGCCAAGGGTGATTGGATGCAAGGTGATATTCAAGGAAGCGGGAGATATCATGTGTTGAAGAGGTTATGGTGAATTCTTATGGAACTGTAACACCCCGTTTTCCCAACAATGTAAATAATACATATAAATCAGAGTATTCGACGTAAAACGGAAGGCCACACTACTTTGAAGTATAAATGGAGTAAAGTTACTATTTATTAAAACAACTTTATCAAAATTCAATTACATCGCAGCGGAAAATCAATTCTTTATTCAGCAACTTTGGCACTACGGCCTCAACATAAACAACTTTAATGAAAATCGTAGTTCAAATAGTTCGGCAACATAGTTCATAAACAATACGTAACAATGGAAAACAAGCAAATAATCCCCATCCCATTACGTATCAGAGTGACCCTAAGACGACGCATGAGAGAGTCGACTCACATCAGCAGCTAATTCTGGTGATCTGCACGTTACCCACGTAGAGGCAACATTCAAACAGAAGGGGTGAGATTCACATTCAATAATGATAAGCATATAATTCATCAATGGAATTTAACAACATAAACAACAACAACTAAACAACAATAATACTTCACATATGCTTCCATTATTACTACTTGGCATTAAATCAACGACAACAACTCAACAACTCGACGACGATGACGCGACAATGCACTGACACAGCAACAACTTGACTATGCAGTATGCATGTGGTACCAATCAACGTGTTAGAGCATAGGCTCTCAATTCAACGTGTAGAGCATAGGCTCTCAAAATCAACGTGTAGAGCATCAACTCTTAAAATCAACGTGTAGAGCATAGGCTCTCAAATCAACGTGGTATGAATGATTAAACATTCAACAGGGCATGAGCCCCCAACTTTATATGAGTATGCATGGACTCAACAACTCATTCAACAACAACGTACAACATCAACGACATTGACGACTTCAACGACAACGACAACGACAACAACAACAGCAACGACTCCACAATATAATTCTATAATATTCATCATTTATGAGCAACATCACATAACATCATATTAATCAACATATGCATTTACATAGTAATTCATCAATATATACATTCATATAATAATCCATCAATTCAAAGTTATTCATGACAAACAAAACCATTTGAAAGCTGACAATATTACCTAAAACTTTCATATTCACACCAAAGGCTAATTCAAAACAGAAACGTGTGAAAACGACGCAAGAGCATGAAAAGGTACATTGTTGCTAAGTAATTCGCCTCGCGGGCGGACTTACTCGTCATGGCGGGCTGGCTTACTCGCCGTGGCGAACTAGTGGCGAGCAAACACTGCTCTCTGTCACGTTATAGCTCGCCATCGCGAGCAGGTTACTCGCCGTGGCGAGTTGTGACAGGCTTCTGTCAGGAAGAACAATTTTTCACCCCAAAAACCCAATTTTCATCTACCCCAATCCCAAATTTGATAGGGAATTCAACCTGTGATGATTCTACGACATGAACATCAATTATACACGAATTCTATGGACTTTCTACACTATTAACAACCAATTTCTACCCTATGACCTAATTCCCAAATTCACAAAACAACAACAACAACAACATGCTAAATTCAATTTCAGAATTACATAACCTAAGATTAGAGAATGTTAGTCCCACCCTTACCTTAGATTAGGTGATTGCAAGACTCTACAAGCTCTCCCTTCTCTTGGTTCTCTTCTCCTCTTGGTTCTCCTCTTCTCTCTCAAAAGCTTTTGTAAAAACCTAATTTTGTGTATGGCTCTTGTTTTCTTATATCTCAACAGATTTCTAATTAACACCACATATTTCTAATTAATTCTAATTCAGCCCCCTTCAAGTCTAATTATTCTAATTTCCAACATATCCTACTAAATAATAAAATAAAGCCACTTAATAAAATATTAATACACAACAACGTGACACTTATCAACATAAATCATATAAGTCATATAAAAGACTCTAAACTCAACCAAAATAATCAAATAAATAAATAGGGCGTTACAGGAACTACCTAAAATTCCTTGCGTAGTTGGTCTGCAAAGACCTTCAAGAAGGCGGAAAACATTCTGAGGGCTGAAGGGGTTAAGGTGTGTACTTGTGAATTACACTAAAAGCGAAGGGTGACTGGGCACAAGTAGATCTTCAAGGAAGCAGGAGATGTCCTGTGTTGAAGAAGTATGGCATAGTCTTGTAGAACTACCTAAAATTCCTAGCGTAGTGGGAAGCAAGAATCTTCAAAAGGCGGAAGGCATTCTAATGGTTGAAGAGGTCAGATGTAAACTTGTGGAACTACTTGGTGTAGTGGGAAGCAAGGGAAAGAGCAGCACTGTGGTTGATGTTAAATTGGCATTATCACTAATTTAGAGTCAAGGTTGAGAATGTTATAGTATGACTCAAAATTTGATGGATGGAGAATATTGTTGCTAAAAATATAAAATATTTATTTCAAATATATTTTGTGCTGAAAATATATTTATGGACAATAAATATATTTTTGTACCGTATGAAGGATGATTTGATGCAAATATATTTTGAAAGAGAATATTATATTTTTGATGCAAATATTCTTTCACTGAAAGAGGAAAAAAAAGGAAACGTATCTTCAGTGTGATATTCGTTCCAAATTTACGAGTTATATTTCTCTATAAATATAGACCTTGTATCAGATGTAAACCTTGAGAGCGATAGAGGGGGTTGAAAACAAGGGTTTAGAAACAAACATCAAACTAGGGTTTTAGAGAGATTTCTTTAAGCGGGAGAAATTAGGGATGTTGTTGATTCACCTTGGTAAACACTATTAGGATTGAGTCTCTTTGTCACGGGAAGAGATTGAGACTTTGGGTAGAATTAGGTTTGGAGACTTATTCTTGTAACCCATTGATATCTCTTTTGTAAAGTTACTCATCATTATAGTGAAACGGAGGGCTGCTCTCTCCCCCAGACTAGGTCAATTTGGACCGAACTGGGTCAACAAATTCTTTTGTGTTCTCTCTTTCTTTCTCTCGATGTTTTCTACTTTTCTTTGTGATTATAACTTCCATACACTTTGTTTTGGTTTCTTGACTATCACTTGCTCCACCCATCAAGTTTATTATTGGTGTGATTTTTCATCGAATTCACAACATGAGGAAACAAAATGAGACCTATTGACAAGTACCCATCTGAAAATTTTCCAGTTCCTAAGACAAATATATTCTACTGTGAAGATTGTATCGGGATCACTTTTTGTTCAGCCTGGATTGTACATTCCACCAATTTTGACATCACAACATTACTGGTTGGTAAGGAAACAATTCCACAGTTACATGGATGTGTTTTAGGCAGAGTAAGATTTTGAAATGGAAACGACAATTCTTTTATGGGAGTATATTCAAGTTAAGGGTTGTTACATTTCTCATCTCTCCCAATATTTCTTGAAAACTCTCCAGACTTAGACAATATGAAAGATCGAACAATTTCAACGAAGTCAACCTGAGCGGTGGAATACTCCTAAGCATAACACAATGTTTAATACTCAAGAATTTAAGTTTATCCAACAACCCATCCACAACAATTGGAAAGCTATCAAGATTATAACAATATGAAAGGTCAAGTTTTTCTAGGGAATCCAACTTGAGAGGTGAAATACTCCTGAGATTGTGACAACTCTGAACAAGCAGAGTTTTAAGTTTTCTAAGAAACCCATCCAACACAAGTGGAAAATTCTCGAGACTAAAACATTGTGAAAGATCGAGTTTTTCTAGAGAAGTCAAGTTAAGAGGTGGAATAATTCTTAGCTTAAAGCATCTTCTAACACTCATGGTTTTAAGTTTATCCGCCAACCCATCTACTGCAGGTGGAAAACTCTCAAGACAAGAACATTGCGACAGATCGAGTTCTTCTAGAGAAGCCAAGTTGAGAGGTGGAATACTCCTGAGCTTGATGCAACACATAGCTCTTAAGGTTTTAAGTTTACCTAGCAACCCAACGGAGTCATGGACTGTGATTAAATTCACACAACCTTGAAAGGAAAATTCTTCTAAATTTACTAGACCAGATACGTCAGGTATCTGTATTAAATTTAAAACCCTTATATTTTTGAACTTCTGTAGAAATAAAAAGGATATGAACAAAAAAAAAGTAAGAAATAAAAGAAAGTGGATTTACTAATATACAATGAGAAAATAAATACATGACACTTGCCTTCTTGAAAAAGTCTCCCCACTCAAACAATGTAGAGTAAGAACGAATCTCACATATGGCTAGTTTCCTCGGATAAAATTGAGATGGTTAACCCCATGAAGGATTAAGACAATGTATGAGTATTCTTGGACTATTGGGAAGATGTTTGGGACTTTCAGTAAATTGGCCATCCATAATAATTAGTGTTTTGAGGTTTTCCATCTTCTTGAAAGCTTCTCCATCCCATTCTACATCAATCTGGGAGTTTGGACATATGATTGTTATTTTACTTGCTCCCTTTCAACATGAAAAAGCACAAATCTACCAAAATACATTTACATAATTACATATGTTTGAACTTCAACACACCCATTTATAGAGCTCAACATACAGTAAAAGAGGGGAAAGGGTAACGTAAAGCATTAATAACATTAACCCAGGTTAAAGATGAAAAGCCAAATTGTCCATATCATTATTAACTCACCGATTATATCTCCAAAGGCCCATAACCTACTATGCTTTCTAGGATCTTCTGGCGATTCTTGCCTAACAATTTCTTTCCCCATATCCGCTACCAAATCATGTAATGTCACATTTGAGGAACCTATTTTTATGAGTGATTTTTTCCACTAACACACGAATGTGATCTTTCATGCTAACACCATGATGAGCATGAAGCATTTCTTCTACCCTAGTCAAATTATATCCATTGAAGCAACATGCAATGTCAAGAAAAACTAACTTCTCTTCTTCCTGCAAAGCATCAAAGCTCAACTGTAGTATTGTTTGGATCTTTTTATCAGGAATTCTTTCATAACCATCTAGTGCATATATACATTGTTCCATTGTCTTATTAAAAAAGTGAGAACCTATGACTTCCAAAGCAAGTGGAAGGCCAGAAGCCTATTCTACAACACGTTTCAAAACATCTGCATAACCTGAAAAAACTTTGTCATTCTTCAAATCTTTTAGCCTCTGCAATTCATTCACATCCAATTTTCTTCCCTACTTCTGTACTAATAAAACATCTTTATACTTGGGACTATATTTGTTTTTTAAAGCTTTCCATCCCACCAAGTCAAAAGCATCTTCGTCATTCAATTCATTCACCACAATTTGATGATTTGGAGGTATGATCTTATATCTAATTCATTTTTTCTAGTTTTATTACTTTTTTTGGTTCCGTTTTATTACCAATTCAGTACTAAGATTTCTATATATAAATATGAATTCAATATTTCATTTTAATTCTTTTATTTCCAAAATAATCATTTTCTTTTCCTATTATCACAACAGACGTCGATGGTTAGGTGCATAATGCCGCAACCAAACTAACGCACTTGCATACAACCCCAATCTATGTGTACATAGTGATTATGAAAAGCATCATAGACCTCATATTCATGTAGGTGATCGCCAGACGTCCTCATCGACGAGATCCACTTTCAATGCTGCAAATTTCAACATACCAGAAGGTGAATGATTTACGAGAAACTTTAGTAATTATATGGATAATGCTTCGCAATAAAATCCCCAAAATATGGGTAGAGGGGGAAATAGATCATCTGGTGGGAGATAATGCTCAAATTTGCCCCAATACTATGATAATAAGTTTGGACTATTCTCTGCGATGTGGTGGTCTTAGGAACTAGGCATTGGTTTTTCTTGTTTTGTAGACTGGGTGGTTAGTTTTTATTTTGCTGTTGTTAGAACTTTTAGATTTAGCTTTAGCTTCTTATGTTATTCAGTTTTTTGGTCTCAGCTGTAACGCCCAAATTTTTAATATTAGTTCATTAATTTAATTATTAGATAATATTAGTATTATTATTATTATTAATAGTAGTTGTTGATTGTTTGACATTATTATTTTTATTTTTATTTGAATTAAATCAATTTTGACATGTTTGAGTGAGGTTGTTTAGTTAATTGGGATAGAGACATTGAATTAATAAGGGTAGTGTATATAAACTAGAGTTTTAGTTAATAATAGTAGTTTAAATTAAAAGAGAATGGGAGAAAATAATTTTTAAGAAGTAAATAGCTTTTTTGGTGAGAATAGGGAAGTGGGGGTGTAGATAGTAAATCTGTCTAATGTTAAGAAATAAAAATAAATAAAATCTGAATTTGTTAAAAAGTTTAAGTGAGAAACAAACTAAATTGATGGGTATAAATAGAAGAGAATATTAGGAAAATAGGGTTACAACAAACAAAGAAAAAAAATTAGCGGTCAAAAGAAAACTAAGGTTGCTGAGAAAAGAGGCAAATGAAGCAAAAAGAGATGAGCTTAGGAGAGATTCAACCATAAAAATTCATCAATTTTGCACACTAGAGGTAAGGGGGGAGTCTCTATTCAAGTTGTATAATCATATGGGTAGTGAAGGGCTTTGTTTTTTATTTTATTTTATTGTTTTCATGATCTTTTGATGAATTCATGTTAAATTCTTGTTTTTATATTTGTTGTAGTTATATGTTTGATTTATTGGAGCCATTTAAATTTTATCATGACTGATTTTTATGTTCGCTATCCAAATTTTATGAGTCCTAAATTATTTAAAGAAGTGTAACTATTTTAAGATGTAATATTCAATGTTGTGCTTCTATATGATTATGTGCGAATAGTTTATATTTTGCTAAATGTCTAATCAATACTCGTAAATGTTGTTTATGCTTACATGTCATTATAAGATGTTGATTGATTCCTATTGGTTTTGTTAAATGAATGTATATGTTTAAATGTGACTATTATTTGATTCTGATGTATACATGCCTAAATGTAAATTGAAGTGTTCTTTTATCTGAATTTATACATGTGTTTATGCATTTTTTATGTTGAATATATTCTCACCCTCTAGTGGCGGATTGGGCGCCTGCACCCTTGTGGTGTAGATTTGCAGGAAGAAGATCTTAGTAGCAGTGAGTCTCGGAGGATGGCGTTGGAGCCTTCTCCTTTTTGTCTATCGCTTTTGGGAGTTTTATTGAATCGAAGCTCAGATCAGTAACACTAGGGACTGGGGATTTATTTTATTTTAGATTAGGTTTTAGAATTCTTTTGAATTCAATTTTGATGTGGAATCAAAAATGTGAATATTTCTTTGATATTTTGAAAATTATTCCGCTGCGACGTTTAAAATTTAAATGAAGTATTTTTGAATTGAAAATGTGTGACACCCTTACATGTTTAATTAATTATTGTATTTTATTTTAGAAAATACACTTTGGGGTTTTAGGTTGTTACATCAGCAGTGCAGAATAAGGGAGCAAGGACTGTTTGTCTGTGCTTCCTATATGCACTGTAGAATCAGGTAGCACCCAAGGACTATTTGTGTGTGCTTAGACGTTTTTTTAGTTTATAGTTATGAATGGGTTCAAGGTGTTCTGCCTTTATCAGTACCTTTGTATATTTCATTACTTTGTCAGAGTTGGTAGTTCTTATACCTTCCTATGTTAATGAAAATTTGTTGATCCAACAAAAAAATTATTTCTTTAATTTATTTTTTCGTAATTAATTTTAGGCTTAATTGAACTTTTGCCCCATATCTTTTTGCCAATTGTGCGATTTTGCACCCCTCTTTTGCCCCCTTTCCCCTGTTTTAATGATGATTTTGAACAAACATCATTAAAATACAATTGGCAAAAGATGGGGTGCAAAATCGCTCAAAAAAAAAGAGAGGGTGCAAATTTACACAAATGACAAAAGATAGGGAGGAAAAGTGCAATTAAACCTTAATTTTATTTCATTAGGAAGTGCTCTCGAAAAAAAGAGTGGAAATTTAATTTATTTTTTAATTAATTAATAAAACAGTGGGAAGTGCTAAAATAAAGAGTATGATTAATTGAAAGTGTAATTCCGGCGGATTTATTTGTCAATATTAATGGTAGAATAATTACCGACGAAGAGAGACTAATATTTTAGTTGAAACAATCATACTTGTCTGTTGGTAACTGGGAATGTTAGCTTTTAGCATGATAAAAAATGGATTGATGATATGGCAAGGCTCACGGATGTTGGCGATGCTTCATTGCAGGGAGCTGATTTGAGGAAAGTATGCAATTTCGTGAATGATTAGGGTTTCTAGAATTTGCATGAGCTTGAGGATATTTGTGATTAGGTACTTATTTGGGTGATTTTTCAATGTTGAATGACTATACCTTTTTTTTTGTTTGACAAAAAATGACTATACCTTTTGCATAGCGATACTTTTCTTGAAGAATGTAACATACAATAAAAAAAATCCAATTCAATTATTTCTAAAACACCTCATAAAATCAAGCATGAGTAGAAGTTCAGCATGACATTTGGTGAGACCGACTTTTTTAAAAATTTCAAAAAGAGGATCTTTGCAATACCTCATTTGCGTGTATCTATCTCTCATAAATTCTTCATTTATTTTTGAGAAATGAAGAGGATCTTAAACCTAATAGGACGATTGGTTTCCGGTTTCCACTAGCAACATAGTTGAAAAAATGTATTCCACGATAATAAAGGAAATCAAGATAACTCAATCCAAAGAAACGTAAAAAATAGTGCTACTATATAAAATATAATATGTAAAACTAAAAGCTAGTAAGTAAAATTCTGTCCAATAATAGAAGGAAAACTTAAAGCATGAATGTATAAAGATTGAATTGGTGTTACTCAATAACTTTTCACATTTGGCGGTGTGATGGTGTACTTTTCTTACACAAAACAATTCCCTTGCTATGCACAACATTACCAACAATCATATTTGCAACACAGAAATAATAGTCATTTACATTCAACAAAAACCCTTCAATCATCTTCTTTGGTCACATTGCCGAGAAGTTTTAGTCAACCTGAGTCCAAATCCAACGCATTCTTAACACTGCAAATGTCACATGTTTTAGAAACTATAAGAATATGAACTTCATAAAGCATATTAATAAATAACTACTTTGGCGCAGAACAACACTAACTAATGTCATCAAAAGTTCATATATTCTATCAAACAGCTATGTTCTGCTATTCCATTATAGCAAACATAAATTCAGAATTCTGACTCGATTTTTCACGTCCATATAAGAGACCGATACTCTAAAAGAACAAAGGTTTATTAGTGAAGAAAGAGACCCACCGGTACACACTGTCTCCAGAAGAAACCACCTTCTTGACAAGCCAGTCTGGCACAATCTTTTCCAAAATCTCAACAAGTTCTTCAGCTTCTCCTATTGGGAGGAATAAGATTAGTTAGCTAGATTGTTTATTACTAAGAAATCGTGTGAATTATAATTAAATAGAATAAGAACATACCAAATAGAGTTAATCACACCAATGATGAAAGATTGTTATCCGATTCCTCCAAACCACTTTGATCAGAGTAATGACTAAGGCTTTCTTCTACCTGCATTTGAGAAACCAATTAACAAGAAAGCAATTACATAAACGAGAGAAAAAATAGTTTTTACAAAAAAATTGCTTTTGAAAGGTACAAAATAAAATAATAAGTGAATATCAAAGTACGATTTGAAGAATAAGTCCACAATTCAAACCAAAACAAGATGGCAGCTAAATCTCATTAAATAATTTGTCATTATCATCAATACATTTTCAACTAAGCATAACATGCTTACATCTACCTACCATATAGGATCTCTAATCACAACATAGATTACTATGCAGAGAATGAAAATTCAAATGCCATTACAGTAGTAATCTTGAATTCCATAATCCCTCGACTATGTTACCATAAAATTACAGTAATAGATAGTATTACATTAATTATGTAGGACCTTGTCAGATATATAACTCAGACACAAGTCACATAAGCAATAAAGTTCCAGAAGTCTCTCAGATTGGATTAGAATTGCGGACTCTGAGCATCTAAAATAACAATTCAAATCAAAGCTAATGATCGAATAAGATCACATATACCACTGTAACGATAGCATAAATTGCACCGTCAAACCCTTAAATATAAAAATGTTACCTCAGGGTGCAGATTAAAGAAATTAATTAGCCTGGAATTAAAATATCATATAAGAGCCAAATCAGTAGAATGTTCAGAGTGATCTTCTACAACTTCAAATACCAAGGTGATCTTCAAATCCGGCTTCATACATAAGCTCTTCTTATCAACAACAACCACCTTTTCAATTTCTATGTCTTCAGAGAGTGTATACTTTATCTGCGCTAGATGAGCATAGGAGAAGTTTCTGAAAATAAAACAAACTACCCTTATTCCAAAAACAAACACTACAGTCCGTTTCTTAATGTATTATTAAAAGGAAATGGATCCTCTATAGTCTAAGTGTATATCTGGTTTCACGGTGAGTTTTCCAAAACCAAGGTGACACCATGATTTTGTAGAAGATCCAAAGCGTAGATTATATGCAAAATCAGAGTGGCACAGCGTCATTCAGTCAAACTCACCATGTAAAGCGGCCGTAATCGACACAATCCATATTTCACAAATTGGTCATAACAGTTGTCAAAAAGTCTGCCAACACAATCCATATTTGACAACATTAAGTCTAAAATTACCAGCACATGGTGCACTTTTACACAAACACATACACGTATGAAGATTATTTTAACTTATGAAGCATGGACACTCAAGCATTGACATCGATAATAATTTGATAATAACTTATGTAACCACATGTGTCGGTGTCAACACAGTTCGAACACCAGACACACCTTGGATCAGAAATGTCGGTGCTACAAAGTTTTAACCATGGAAAATATCAAAATACAACCTTAAAATGGACAGTATCTTAATCATCCATAGATTAATTTGGGGGACTTAAAAAAACACCTCTTAGCAAGAACATCAACCTTGTGTCAAATATTTGAAAAGTTGGAGACTATTTACCCAGATGCAACAATCTAGTGATATGAGAGCTTTTGACAATTATTAAAACATGGATAGTTCAACCTATAACTGTGATTTGGTGAAAACATAGAAAAATCTATCACAAAATTATCAAACAAACTAACATCCTACAACACAGGAAGAAAGCTTGACACTTTGGGTAAAATGAATGATATACTTACTTCAACATCGCGAGTGTAACACAATGTTAGCATCATTCTCTGGGTTGGTGAATTGAATATCCTTCATGTTACTTTTCTCTTTCAATACATGGATCCCACTTTTCAGGAATGGTAATCCAAAATCAACCACTGCATGGTTCCACGAATTTTCTAAAAGTGCTTTGTCCATATTATCATTGAAGTTTTCCATTTTCATATGAAAAAGATGCAAATGATACGTATTCGTTTGTGATTTTGTACCCATCTTCGAACCATCTGTATAGAAAAATGTATTGCTGTTGATGATCACTCTTACAGAACGATGTCGAGAACCATCCCATGTTAATGGAGAAACAACACAGAGAGCTATGGCAGGAAACTTGTTACGAAACCAGAAAGAAATTGACAATCCTGCCGAGCATTGGTTGTCGAACCACTCGGGAATCTTTGCCCGTGGCAAACGGAACCAAGTGTTTCCAGCCTCATGTAATTCCTGTTAGTCATAAATAACTAATGTAAGCTTAACTATATCAAGAATAATATAAAATACATTACAAATAAAAACAAAATAAATCATAACCTGGTTTAGTAATTTGCTTTTGCACGACAAAATCAACGATGTGCAGTTTAATGTAGATAACATTCTTAAGCATGGAGGAATCCCTTTAATTTCCTGAAGTTCTTCACAATCATCCAGCACAAGCCTCCTTAAAACATGACAATTTTTGATAGATTTAGGAAGAACTGTGAATCGATTTTTAGTCAGGTGTAATTCCTTCACATTAGCAAACGATATGATACTTCTTGACCAATACTCATCTGAAAGTTTGCAGTTGCTAAGACAAATATATTCTACATGTGAAGAAAGCATTGGGCTCACTTCTTTTTCACCCTCGATGGTAATTTCATCCACTTTTGACATTGCAACAACTCTATATGGTAAATCAACAATTCTACAGTTACATGGGTATGATGTTTGAGGCAGAGTAAGATTTTGAAATGCTAACGGCAATTCTTTTATGGGGGTATTATCCAAGTAAAGGTTTTTTTCATTTCTCATCTCTCCCAATATTTCTGGGAAACTCTCTAGACTTAGACAATATGAAAGATCCAACCATTCCAATGAAGTCAGCCTGAGCGGTGCAATACTCCTAAGCAGGACGCAATGCTTAAAGCTCAAGAATTTAAGTTCATCCAACGACCCATCAACCATTCTTGGAAAACTCTCAAGAGTACTACAATTTGAAAGGTCAAGTTTTTCTAAACTTTCCAACTTGAGAGATGGGATACTTTTGAGATTGTGACAGCTTGTAACAAGCAGGGTTTTAAGTTTTCCAAGAAACTTATCGACCACAAGTGGAAAACTCTCAAGACTATAACAACATGAAAGATCAAGTGTTTCTAGTGAATCCAACTTGAGAGTTGGAATATTTTTGAGATTGTGACAACTATCAACAGACAGGGTTTTCAGTTTTCCAAGAAACCCATCAACCACAAGTGGAAAACTTTCAAGACTATAACAATAAGAAAGGTCAAGTGTTTCTAGCGAATCCAACTTGAGAAGTGGAATACTTCTGAGATTGCGACATCCTTTAACAAGCAAGGTTTTCAGATTTTCAAGAAACCCGTCGACCACAGGTGGAAAACTCTCAAGACTATAACAATATGAAAGGTCGAGTGTTTCTAGCGAATTCAGCTTGAGAGATGGAATATTCCTGAGACTGCGACAACCTTCAACAAGCAAGGTTTTAAGATTTCCAAGAAACCGGTCAACCACAGGTGGAAAACTCTCAAGACTATAACAATCTGAAAGGTCAAGAGTTTCTAGCAAATCCAATTTAAGAAGTGGAATCTTCTTGAGATTGTGACAACTTTTAAGAAGCAGGGTTTTAAGTTTTCCAAGAAACTCGTCCACCACAAGTGGAAAACTGTCAAGACTGTAACAATATGAAAGGTCAAATGTTTCTAGTGAATCCAACTTCAGAGGTGGAATACTCTTCAGATTGTAACAACCTTTAACAAGCAGGGTTGTGAGTTTTCCAAGAAACCCATCCACCACAAGTGGAAAACTCTCAAGATATATACAATCTGAAAGGTCAAGTTTCTCTAAAGAGTCCAACTTGAGAGGTGGAATACTCCTTAGCTTGGTGCAACCTTTAACACTCATGAATTTAAGCTTATCACCAAACCCATCTACCACATGTTGAAAACTCTCAAGACTAGTACATTCAGAAAAATCGAGTTCTTCTAGAGAAGCAAACACGAGACGTGGAATAATTCTGATTTTGGAGCAACCCATAACCTTCAAGATTTTAAGTTCTCCTAAAAATCCATTCACCACGGGAGGAAAACTTTCTAGACTAGCACTCCATGAAAGGTCAAGTTCTTCCAGTGAAGCTAACCCGAGGGGTGGAACACTCTGGAGTTTGGGACAATTTTTAAATCTCAAGATTTTAAGTTTATCTAGAAAACCAACCGATTTATCAATTGCAATTAGTTTCTTACAATTTTGAATTGAAAATTCTTCTAAATTTGGGAGACTAGATATGTCAGGTATTTCTTCTAAAACTGTACAGTGATCAAACTTTAAAACTCTCATATTCTTGAACTTCTGCATGAAAAAAAGAATGGACATTGAAAAACATGCAAATAAATAAGAAATATATGAATAGTCTTAAAATGGATTTATTAATATAAGATAATTCATATAAATATGTTTCACTTGCCTGCTTGAGAAAGTACTCCCACTTAAATTGCTTTGTTGTATCGCAACAGCGAAAATTGCATATAACAAGATCCTTCGGATGAAAATGAGATGGTAAATCTTTTTTCTTTTTGGTAGTATTACAAAGTAACGAGGCAAAACAAAAAGATAAAAAATAAGATGGTAAATCTAATGGAGGATAAATGCACCCTTCCAGTACTCTTAGACTATTTGGAAGAAGTTTGGGACTTCCAGAAAAATGACCATGCCTAATAATTAGTGTTTTGAGATTTTCCATCTTCTTGAAAGCTTCTCTATCCAAGTTTATGGGAGAACAACAACAGCAACAACAACCTTTGAAATGTATGATGTCAATTTTACTTGTTCCCTACAAACAGAAAAGGACGACAAATCAACCAAATATATTGTAGAACTTTTTATCACTTATTTAAAGATCTTTTAAATATTATATAAAGGTAAAATATATTGTAATATTGTGACAATTAATTACATTAATAATGCAGAAAGCCAAAAAGGTAACAGAAACATTAGTAACATTAAGCAAAGCTTCTCCATATCATTATTACTAACCTTATTTTCTTGTAAAACTCGAATTATATCTTCACAGCACCATAACCTACTGCGTTCTCCAGGATCAGTTGATTCTCGTTCAACGATTTGTTTCCCCATATATTCTACCAAATCATGTAATGTCACAATACCAGACTCACTTATTTTTATGAGAGATTTTTCCACTAACACATTAATGTGATCATTCTTGATATCACCATGATGAGCATGAAGTATTTGTTGGACCCTTGTCAATTCATATCCTTTGAAGCAGCAAGCAATGTCAAGAAAGACAATCTTCTCTTCTTTCGGCAAAGCATTATAGCTCAATTGTAGTATTGTTTGGATCTTTTCATCAGGAACCCTTTCACAACGAGCTAGTGCACGTTCACATTCCTCAATTGTCTTATTAAAAAAGTGAGAACCTATGACTTCCAAAGCAAGTGGAAGGCCAGAAGCATATGCAACGGCGCGCATAAAAACATCCGCATAACCTGACAAACTTTTGTCACTCTTCAAATCTTTATAGCTTTGTCTAGATTCCTTTTTAAGAGCATTCCATCTGACTAATTCAAAAGCATCTTCATCCTTCAATCCTTCCACCTCATATGGTCTTTCAACCCCATGACATTCTAGCAACCTTTTGTCCCGAGTCGTGATGATGACTCTACTGCCTGGACCAAACCAATAGGATCTTCCAGCAATAGCCTCTAATTGCCTCTTGTTGTCAACATCGTCTAGAAGCAAAAGAACCTTCTTTTTGTGCAGCCTTTGTTGTAATATTGAAATTCCTTTGCTAACACTTGCTATCTCACAGTTATTTTCTCCAATTATTTCAGACAAAAGAGTCTTTTGGAGATATTTCAACCCATGTTCGGTGTCTGAATTTTCTCTGATTTTTTCAAGAAAACATGAACCTTGAAACTGATTGGCAATAGAATTATAAACTTCCTTAGCAAGAGTAGTTTTCCCTATCCCACCAATCCCGTAGATACCTACCATGAGGGTTGTATCATCAGACCCAACATTCAAAAGTAAAATGACATCTTTCACTTTGTCTCTCAGTCCAACTAGGTTATCACCGTTATGTAATGCAATGGGTTTTATCTTTTTCAAGACTTCTTCAACAATCTTCCCAATAAACTCATGCTCATACCCTTCCCTGTCCAATAAGATAAAAAGGTCATTCAAGTACATATGTCTATGTTTTTAATACTTATTATATATTAGGCATAATTCTTTTTTTTGCCCTCCATCTATGGCGATTGTGCAATATTAACCCTCACTCTTTTTTAGGATTTTTGCCCCTGTATGTTTACCCCATGAGTTGGCCTCTCTCCCAAAATCTACGTTGATGCTAAAAGATAACAGTCAAATCTCATAGTCGTCTAAATTTTATTGATAATTAAAAAATAATGCCAAAAATCAACTTGTAAGTGTTAATGAAACTCTTAATCAAGGTGCCAAACATTTTGGAGGACTATGAGTTGGAGTTTCATTTTTTTGATTTTAAAGCAAAGTCATGAGTTGAGTGTCACATTAATAAAATATGTCACACCACAATGTAATTTTAGAGGACAATTAGGAAAGAAACTACCAAATCACAAAGAAGGAAAACTTAAGGGGCCAAAATAGCTTAAAAAAGAAAAGGGATAAAATTGCAAAATTACGATATATAAAGGCAAAAATGCAAGTAAGTCTATTTATTATAACTAAAATTGTCCTCTGCTTTGTTTGTTAGTTTCTTATCATCCTTTTACTATCTATCATATAAATTAAGCTTCTAAAGAAAAATACGGATTGAGAAAGACATAAATAATGCTAAAAGATATAATAAAAAAAATCATTAGCTCATTGATATTATAAAGGGTTAATATATGTTTATCCGTGTGATATTAATGAAATATGGTTTACCCTTGTAAACAAAAATTAGATTTCAACCATGTTAACATCAAGATTCTTTAGAAATGCACCATGACCCCATCTGACGGGATAATTAAGCCGCCGTGGCAGAGTCGGCATTTTTTTATTACATAGGATGTTGAGTGTGTATTATTAATTATTTTAGCTTTATTTTAAATAAAAATAAAACCCAGATATTCCTTAAAAAAAACCCATATATTTTTTTTTTACAAAAATCAATAGAAATAAATCGATCGAGGCTTTCTTTTCTTCTTTCCCCATTAATTATCTTCCTTCTTCCTCTCTCTTATCTTCCTTCTTCCTCTTCTCGTCACTGTTCTCTTCCTCCTATCCTTCACAAAAAAACTCATTTTCGGATTCCAATTTTTCATCATCAACAATCCCTCATCATCAACACCATTCCTTCCAAATTCCAGTCTAAACACATTTTTGATCTAATCTAAATCCTTTTTTTTCGAATAAAACGTGTTTATAGCATTTCATTGATAATCAAATGTTCAATACAACGAGGTATAATAGAATCAGTAGTGAGACTAGCTAATAATATGGCAACTCCAGTAAGAGCGTGAGCTACCTCATTTGCTTGTCGCCCATTAAACTCAACCTTAGAAAAGAGAAAATTACATTTCTAAATCTTTTGTCATCATAAATTTATTCAATTCCCTCAAAAAAAAAAAAATCAAGTTATTCAATTATATGGTCCATCTAAAAAATAAGCAAAACTTATATGGTCTATATGATAAATCAGATTTTTCAACTAATCTGAAGAAAAAATATATATTTCATTCATTCAGAAAATATGGTCTATATTTTGCGTTTAAAAAAATTCATATTTAATTTATTACTTGTTAAAAAAATAATTTTTTTTATAAAAAAAAGTTTTCTATAATGTGTAGAAAACATTCAAAAAATTATAAGTTAAAGCATAATTAAACAAATTTTAATTTAGCTTGGATTAAAACTATGTGATAGAAATTTTTATAGGGACCAAATATTTATTTATTCCTTATTTATATTTGAGACTAGACTAAGTTTAAATTTTGTTGGCAACGACAAGATAATTGTAAATAATATATAAATACTTCTATCAATTCTTCAAGTCTCTTCACATTCAATTCGTCTAATTTAAACTATTACTTTCTCTCTCACTAATTATAAGTAGAGGTGTTTGCGGTGCGGTTTGATTCGATTTTTAGATTAAAAGTCATTTGATCGTAACAGAAAAAAGCATACGGTTTGATTTGATTGTCCTTCAAAAACTGAAATGAACTAAATCAAACCAATGCGATTTGGATTAATTCGGCTTTTTGCGAAAAAAATACGCAACTGAAAGGACCACCGGTGTTTATGGTTTGATACTAGTATTAATAGTTTAACATTGATATAATTTCATATGTGAGAAATTGTAGTGATTTGATACTAGTATTAATAGTTTGACATTGATATAATTAGTTTTTTCATATTGTAAAATGTCAGATTTTTTCCCACGTTTAATATCTAATGAATTTACTAAAAAAAATAAATTATATCCAAACTTATAATTTTATCATTTTATAAATTGATAGAAAAACAAACGTAAAATACAAAACATATATATTGCTTCGGTTACCATAAGCATGTTGCGTTACATCAAAATAAGAGTGCAGATCATGTCTAAATTGCTAATTTTAGATAGCATTAGCATGTTACATTACATCTAAATAAGAACCATATCATGCACAAATAAGAAAATATCATGTTGAGTATCGGGATTGGGTCTCATATGTTGCTTTTCAGTTAGGTTTGACCCAATTGTTTAAAATAAAAAACCACAAACTGAATTGTGCAGTTGAGTTCAAAAATTGCTCAAATTCATCTGAATCAAATGTGATTTTTTGCGTTTTCGATTTAGATTGGTTCGGTAATGCGGTTTTCTATTTGGTTGGTTCGATTTCAAACACCTCTAATTATAAGTGTCCTTTTAATAATATTTTCTATCATCTATTCTTTCTCCTCAAAAAGAATATCATAAATTATTTGACATTTTAGAATATCAAGATTATATTTATTACTTTTTATTAAAAATATTACTCCTTTCGTTCCGAAGTATATGTCGTAGTTGGTCATTTCATACATGTTGATGTACAACTTTGATTATTAACATCTTTATTTACCTATATTAAAAAATATTCATCGAGACAAATCGAACAACATTGTATATACTAACATTATCAATATGTATTAGTAAAAAAAATGAAGTTAAATATGTTTTTTGTCCATATAAATATTTCAACTTTTCTTTTAAGTTCCTCTAAAATATTCCTTCACTTTTGGTCCCCTAAAAGTTTTGCATCACCACTTTTGCTCTCTAATTTTAAGTTACTTATTTGTATCATTCAAAAAATAATAATGACTTTCTGCAGGAATGTTTAGGATGTTTATAAGAATTTCTCCCCAAAATTATTAATTTTTTTTAATAAGATTATGAATTAAATATGAATTTTTAAGTGTTAAAAACAGAAAAATTCACATTTAATTCATCTCTTGTTAAAAATATATAAAATTTTTGCGATTTTTTTTTTATATATTACTAATCATGACAAAAAGAAAACCAAAATTTCAAATAATACATGTGAGTTAGCTTAAAACAGAGACCAAAAGTAGTGTTGTAAATTTTTTGGCAGAAAGGAATATTTATAAGGATAAAAATAAACATATTTAACTCTAATACATTAATATTAATATTATATTAACAATTTACATAAGAGTTTCCTTCAAAAAATTAAATTATAAACAGTTTTCAATTAGGTGATTTCGTTTATTTTAACAAAGAAAAATAAGTCATGCACCTACCTAACTACTAAACAAGACAAATGAACTGAAAACAAGAGATAGGAATATACCCTTTCTTGTAAGCAAATCCAGCCAAATTAGCAACTTGGTGAAGAGAGTCCTTCCATTTGTTATTCATGTCATGACTTGAGGAGCTGATCTCATCATGTTTTTCCATTGCTTCGCCATAATTTCTTTTCAACTTCCGCACATCGGAAGGATCCACGTTATAAAATACCGGCAAAATAGAACGATCCACCTTATTATCTTTCATCGTATCAAGGATCTTTGAAAGTTCTTTTAAGCAAAAGGAGGAAGAAGCATAATTCTTAGAGAGGACAACAATGGCCATCATGGAGTCATCAATTGCTTTGAGAAGTGATGGTGTGATTTCATCTCCTTTTTTAAGCTCCTCGTCATCCATGAAAGTTCGGACTCCTTTGTCATCAAGAGCTTTCTTGAGATAGCCGGTGAAATTATAGCGAGTATCCTCGCCTCTGAAACTAAGGAAAACATCATATTTAAATCGATCTGTGACTGTGAGGGAAGCCATGATGAGTGAATGAGTTGGTTTGATGAGTACGAATTGCTGAGTGTAGAGAGTATCTTGAATCAAATGATGAATGAGAGAGAGACAAACACGGTTGTAAGTAGTAGTGATTAATAGTATGAGTGTATGTGGGAGATAGAGGGAATTTCGGAGTACCTAGAGTCACATGACTGTGGGACACACTTGGCATTAAAGTAGGGAAAAAGAAGTTTTCGCAATGATGGAGCAATTTTCCGGTACTGATAAAGACAAAATGTTTCAATATATATGTATGTCTTCTACAGTACTTGTTAAGAAATTTCAAAAAGAGAGTTTGTTTCTTTTCTGGTGTATGTTTTTTTCTCCTTCCCTCTACATAAAAAAACAATAATAGAGTTATTAGTATGGAAAAAAGCGATTTTTGAACTTTTTTCTTTGCCTTCTCCTATTCTATGTAAAGGTCCATCATAGGGCCCAAAAAGACAGCTCATAAGTCAATTTTCGTAGAACATTGCTCATTAGACTTCAAAGATTGTTATCACACATCTAGAAATGACCTTCAATACCCCACTACAGTTTGTTGTTTAATTTTTCTCATTGAAGCAAACATTAGTTAACTACCATTGAAGATATTTTGGTCATTTTCAGGTGTGTGATAACAAATCTTTTTGTGTAAACAACAATTTTCATTCTCCTAAGGTCACAAGAGTGGGCCCAACATAGAAAGACTGTCGATAAGTCACTTAAGTCTAGTTGAGTCAACCGTAGTTGACACAACGACAGTTAACCACAGTTCGTTACCGAACAACAGTTAGCTGTTGTTGGGGTTATATGTGTAATTTCCTTGCGTGTCATAGCAATTTTTGAAGTGGGAAGATCAATTCTCAAATTTCTAAGCTATCTAGTGTTTGAAGTGGGAAGATCAACTTTCAAATTTCTAAGTTGTCTAGTGTGGTAGGACTTTCTTCGATGGTCATGTATGCTTGAGTCTTTTGTTCGGGCCCGTTTTAAAAATTTGAATACGCGAATTTTAAGACAAAATTACTATATGTAGTTCTTTAAAAAAAAAAGATTTTTTTTCTTCCTAAAAACACTATATCAAACGGGCTCTGAGTAGGGTTCTCCTCTACCTGAATTGAGAAACCAATTACTTTCACAAGAGAAAAAATTGCTTTTACAATAAAAAAAATTTGAAGGAAAATATTAGATATCAAAACCATGCTAAGAATGAACAATTATGAACACACAGCACAAACATATACTTTTTTTAAAGTGCAAATAAACAACTTAGAATGGAGCAAGAACATGGAAGAATAGAAAAAAAATATACAAAATCCATTTCTTGGGTCAATCTAGAAAGAAAGGAGCAGTCTAAAAATATAAACCATCTCCATTATAAACAAAAGGTAATTTGTGGCAGACTTTCATGTTTCCCCTTCTTGGTCATATAGGCAGTAAGATTCCTGAGATGAAAAGCTTTACAAGATGGACTCAAGTTTGTCAACAAGTTCAATTTCATTTGAAGTTGATGAAAGTTCTGTTGACAAATTTACAGGTCCATCTTTAAAGGGTTCAGGTAAAAAGACAAAATAAGGCTACGTTTCAATTTTTTGTTGGGTCGTTTTTGCAATCTGACCTTACTAATCGGACCGGAGAATTCCCATATATGTATGTGTTCTACAGTACATGTTAAGAAATTTTAAAAAGAGAGTTTGTTTCTTTTCTGGTGTTTGCTTTTTTTCTTCTTCCCTCTACATCAAAAAACAATAATAGAGTTATTAGTATGGAAAAAAGCGATGTTTGCACTTTTTTCTTTGCCCTCTCCTATTCTATGTAACGGTCCATCATAGGGCCCAGAAAGACAGCTGATAAGTAAATTTTCCAAGAACAGCTCTTTAGACTTCAAAGACTGCTATCACACACCTAGAAATGACCTTCAATACCCCCACTATAGTTCATTGTTTAATTTTTCTCCTTAAAGTGAACAGTAATTAACAATCGTTGAAGATATTTTGGTCATTTTCAGGTGTGTGATAGCAAGTCTTTTAGTGTAAACAACAATTTTTATTCTCCTAAGGTGACAAGAGTAGGCCCAACATAGAAAGACGGTCGATAAATCACTTAAGTCTAGTTGAGCCAGTTGCAGTTGGCACAACGACATCTAATCGTAGTTTGTTACCGAACGATAGTTAGTTGCTGTTGGGGTTAAATGTGTAATTTTCTTGTGTGTCAAAGTAATTTTTGAAGTGGGAAGATCAGTTTTAAAATTACTAAGCTATGTAGTGCTTGGAGTGGGAAGATCAATTTTCAAATTTCTAAGTTGTCTAGTGTGATAGGACTTTCTTGGATGGCTCATGTAGGCTTGGGTCTTTCATTCAGGCCACGTGACTTTTAAGAAAAAAATTACTATATGTAGTTTTTTAACATAAATCATTGGGACACATTAACATTTTCATTTATTTAACATTGTGAATTGAATCAATCATCTACTCAAATGAATAACCATACTTTTATACATAGTTAAATAAATGTCATGAGAATTTATAAAAAGTAATCATGATGATTCAAATCATGGATCTTTAACTCTTTTAATATTTTATAACTCAAACCAGGTGCTCAACTCTCCGGAAATGTATAAAAAGTGGGTTTAAAATATCATTATTGTTTCTAAAAAATCAAATGAGTTCATGGTTTTGTTCAATCTCTTGTTATATATTTGTCCAACCCCATGACTAGTTTTTAAATCAAAGTGGTATAAAAAATAAAAAAAAAGGTTCAAGTATGCTCCATTTAGCCGACGCTTCATTTAGGGTCTTGGATGAAAGACATGTAGCAAAAAATAATTTAAAGCCTGGGATTTATTTCAAGTTAAAAAATTAACATTTGTTTTTAATAAATATAAACTAAATATGTTTCTTTTTCCCTTTTACGACCACTCTTCCTCTCCCCTCTCCTACCATTTCCGCCAACCTCTGCCCATCGCCTCCAACCTCCTCCCACTATACTGCGCCCTCTCTCCTCTTCTTATCATCATAGTCTCGCCACAATGAATCCATAGCTCCGTCGCCTCTCTCCCTTCTTTTATTATTGGGAATCTTCTGGGTGTTTATCCGATGAAAGTAACAATGTTGGGCTATGAAAAATAGATCTGATTTGTAACATCCTAAACATGCATGCAAATAATCATGAAAAAATTCAACCTCTAAGTCACTTTTTTAGACTTCGCGTATATTAAAGGGTCAACCATAAGAAGAATCTAAAATTACAATGTTAGAATGTGTTTTTATTTTTAGAATCATTTTTCAGACTTTACAAATATTACAGGTAAATTACAAATATTTCTAGTCCACTTAACATGGGTCTATTTTAACCATTTATTTAAATTCTAGTCCACTTAACATGAGTCTATTTTAACCAATATTGTTGTTACTCCTATCGAGTGCTAGAAGGAGAGTCGATTATTCTTCCTTCTTCGTTTTAGGTTCTTACTCGCAGTGGATGAGAAGAGTAATAATATTGATCCAAACCACCGTTGAGGGTTCCAAATCAATAAATAGCAAATTCATAATGCATCACAATATCACAATTTATTATATAGTTGGAACAATCAATAGACCACAGGAGGAGGATATCCACAACACAAAAAATATATCCATCCCAGTATACTGAGCAACAATAAGCAATATAAAGTGTGCACATATTTTACAAAGAAAGAGTTTTGGAACAATAATATACTATTATTAGTACGTTGAAAAGTTGGAACTTCAAACATTGTTATGCCATCCAAGACGCAAGACCCCTTGCATAGTGCAGTGAATGTTGGCTAATTGTTATACTTAGGCCTAACTTCTATTCCTTCAAGAACGAGGCCACTCTTCCAATTAGCAGGACGGCCACCACTTGTCTGTAACAAGTTCATCTGGACTTTTTCATTTTCTATGCCTGCATTGAAGAACTCCCCCATCTCAATCTCCAACCACCCATCGCTTCTCACACTAGGACGTTGCAATCCTACTGCTCCATTGTGCTGCCTACCTTCCACTTCCACATTTGGATCCAAACAGACAATTTTATTAGTACTACTCTGGCCACCTTCGACACAAACTGATAAATCCGCACGATGGTTCTGAAATCCCCAAGCATTAATCATTTTGTACACAACATAAGCTGCATATTGAGTATTTGGGGACAGGACAATGGTGTTTATCACACCACGAATTTCAAGCAAACACACATCAACAAGCTTAGCGACTTCAGGGAACCTGTCCAAAAGTAGTACACAAAAGATGCAAAGATTGAACGTAATAACTGAGAGAAAAGTTGAAAGCGTTTTGTTACATAACAAACCGAGTATAACAAGTCTTATAGTAAAATTAAATATTCAAGAAAATGTAATTAACAGTTCAGAGAGAAAGGAGAAAATAAAGACCTAACTAACCTGGACTCAGGCAAAGGAATCCAATTCCAGTAGTGCTCGGTATCACCCCAAGTAATTACAAGAGATCTAGCAGAAAGCATGTAACAAATTTTTCTACTCTTTCTA
>Ga0315915_1001621_pt1 | contig 27542 bp, 18 predicted proteins | sample MpolbnodulesMG_FD_207738 | JGI IMG/M metagenome (GOLD analysis project Ga0315915, IMG submission 207738) | Medicago polymorpha root nodule microbial communities from Los Angeles, California, United States - branched nodules | ecosystem: Host-associated > Plants > Roots > Nodule | place: USA... | reverse complement strand
CACATGACCTGATTGTAAAGCGAGACCGAAAGTTTAAAATGAAAACTTTTGAAGAAATGAAAGTCAAATGAAGATTTTTTAGGAACTAAAACGGAAAATTGAGATATTTATAAGAATCTAAAACATATTTAATCAAAAATAAAATTAACTAAATAAATCAAGTGAAAAAGAATACAGAGGTACTTTAATTTTTTTTTTATAGAAGTACTTTAGAGTTTTGCTGAGTACGGGCACCGTAGGCAAAATTGATTCAAAATTTAATTTGATTGAAAATATAAAGTATAAAAAACGACATGACATTAAATGATTAAATGTTAGGTATCATATCCAACAAAACTTTAAAGCGAGAAGTGTTACAAAAATAAAAGAAATGCCAACCTGTGCTCTAATAACACATTAAAGATCCACAAATAGAAAATGTGTTGAAAATTATATCAATTTATTTTTCAAAAAGTTGAAAATTAATACTCCCTCCTCCCTATAATAACTTAGTTATTTGCAAAAAAATATTGTTCCAAAGAAATTGACTCATTTCACTTTTCAATACAATTTTAATTATTTTTTTCCAATTATAACTTTAATTAATACTACTTTTACCACTCTCAATCAATAAATTTTACTTTACATTTATGATAAAAAAGAATGTACCAATGCTTAACAAAGACACTCAAAATCATTTTTCTCTCTCTTTCACTTACACATTTTTTCTTAATACGTATGAAATGATACTCAGTTATAATGGAACGGAGGAAGTACTAGCAGAGCCGTTCCTAGAGTTTTACAGGCCTTAGGCATAATATGAAAAAATGGCCCCTTACACAATACATCATAATTTTTTTAGGTCTGATTTTATCAGGTCTTCTTTTTGTTTTTTCCCCGCTTTTTACTACCAAAAAAGAACAAAAAAAGATGAGTGGGCCACATGATCCTAAATTCGTCTCACATGATTTAGCATAATGATAGAATTTAATGTTTTGGAACCTTTGAAAAACAACATTAAGATTAATTTCTTTAGTAGGCTTATTTTGAACTAAAATATAATTTGTTTTGTTATAAAATTCCCAATTTCTTAGATAATAAATATGACCAATATATTTAATATTAGTGAAGCACATTATCAGAAACAAAAGGCCTAAAAAAATATCACAAATTTATTCGATAATATTTTTTTTGGTACATTATTAAGAAAAACTTAAAAAAAATTATAGGGAGGGTGTATATAGAAATATTTGTATATAAGGGGGTATATATAGCAAATTGAGATAAAAGGGCCATAAACATTAACAGGCTTCAGCACAGCCTTTCAACATGTTTGGGCCTTTCAGTAAACTTTAATATACACACCGCCGAAAAACCAAATATTTCTATACACACCCTTTATCGTAAAAAAAAATTAGGGTCCTCTACTGGCAAGGGCCCTAGGCTGTCGCACACCCGGCCTATGCCTAGGGCCGGCTCTGGGGAGTAGTATATTTGCTGCGTGCTTAATCTCCTAATTAACCTATAATTATTCGTAAACAGGATATTTTGAACACAAATTTGTCCCCACATAAGTTCTAATCATTCATACATGATATATATATTGCCTAAACATGCATGAAAAAAACTCTCCAAATGAACCAAACTCATTTTTTTGCTGCTCCAATTCCATGTTTTCTCTTTCTGTTTCACCCCTCTGAGGAGGAGCAATTGTGCCATTCACAAATAGTGAATTTGACTCTGCATTATTGATTTCATTCAACTCATCATGAGGGCCAAAAATATGATTGTTTCGGTGACCTTTTCTATTTCCATTAGCAACTCTTCTTTCAACTGCAAGAAATTGACCAAGAGATGGAGGATTATTTTTCTGATTATGAGCAACTTCAGGTTCTATACTCCTTGAGCATAGACAGAGTAAGCATGAGCTGAATTTGAACTTGTTATGATCTTTCTTGCTTTCGAACACTTCTGTTTTTGTTCCCCTTATTGACCTTCTAGATAGCTCTACAATGTTATTGACTCCCATTAAGCTCCCAAGTGTGGTACTTTTGTCTAGGAAAAATGACCCCGTGGACTGAATTAAAAGATACATGACAAAAATTAGCAACATTGTAAGTTGTATTTCGGATTATTGGATTATAATTTTTATCTCCCTAGGCCTCTTCCTTTACCATATTGGACGATGTAAAACTTGTTCTAAGACGTTCCATTCTAATCAACATTGATAATCTCACCCTATATTAAAAATGGTATATCTTATGCTTCTATTGTCTTCAACGACAATTATGCTTCAAAAGAACTATCATACTCTACCATAAAAAAATATAATTGACTTTAAATTAAATTACTTCATGCCAAAAACCATGTTGAAAAGTTATGGAGCAACTTCCATGCATGTTGAAAAGTTCTTCAACAATTGACTTATTCACAAAACACGCCTCAGATCAATGTCAACAAATATTTATGTGCTATTTGAAACATTTAGTAATCCTAATTGTATTTGTGTGCTATTTGAAACATTTTATAATCCTAATTGTATCAACACATTATTGACTTGTATTCAAAGTCGAGGTGGGACTAGCCACTCACGCTCGAATACAAAAATCTTTCCCTCAAGTGTTGGTCTACCTCACTTTAATTACATCTTCGTTGCCAACCAACCAAACATACCTTCTGACTATATTGTCAAGAGGACTTTCAATACATGGATCCAATATCATTTTCCCCTTCCGCTCCCCCACCAAGGTGAGCTAAGGCTTTGATACCACTTGATGGAGAGCCACGGGGAAGCGCTGAGAGCAACAACAGGCTAATGATCGAGGATCATCGATACACAACATCTCTAACCAAAACCTTAGATATTGAGTATATAGACGACCTCTCTTACATATTTGACATCGAGTTCATTCATAAATAGTTTCATAAAGCATATATATTTCTTTAGAAAAAAATTATAAGTTCCGTATCAGAAGAATTTTAACAAATATACGGACTAGTATAATCCAACAGAGTATCCATAATATTTGTTAATTTTAGTTTTACTAACCTGTGTGTCTAAATCAGATGAAGAATTTGTAGAAGAAGAAGGAGAACCAGTAAGCAAGGTGTTTAATGACATTGATCCAGAGTTGTTCCCATTACTAACAATCTCCATCCTTGCATGCAGTGGCTGTAAACCCAATGGCCACCCCTCATTCTAACATCAAATCCATTGTATAAAAAAAAAATCAATAATACCAATGAAAATTCATGAGGAAAATTCCAAAAACTAACATATGAATATAATAATAGTCAAAAGAGTACCTGTTGAGCCATGTTATTCTCTGCAATCTTAATACTATTTCACTATAGTTGTAGAATGTTTTCAGTACAAAGCCAACACATATGATAGATAGGACTGCTGAAAAATTATTGCCAAGAGCTAGCTGTGAATAATGAGGAAGCAAAATGGGGTCAAAAAAGAGTGACATAACGAGTGAGGATGTTTATCATTTGCGACAGGTAATAGCCATTATCTCTGCTTTTTTATTTACCTCTGTTGACTATAAAGAAAAATAGAATCATTTTGTCGAGGTACTAAATGGTCAGAGTGTGTTTTGCATGAGCAGTGTTTATAAACATAAATAATTGTATTTGACACAATATTCATAATACTTTTTCATTAATGCAAGCATTCATCAGAATTTTATAATTATTTACCAAATGGTGTACAAAGATATTATATAGGCACTCAATCATGGTTTTAAATTGTTGTTTGCAATTGAATAATTTTGAATCCTCCACGACTCCATTGTAACCACAACATCGCCCGTATTTTCTCGCAATATAAAAGACCACAATATAACATCGACCACAATTTAAAACCATGCGCTCAACTACCATAAGGCTAGGTGCTAGGCCTTCCATTTTGAGGGACAGGCTCGGCTCATACCCGTGTTAGATTTCTGATTTATGGTTAAACTTCACGAACTTTCCGACCAACACAAGTTAGTCTAGAGAATTATTTCCCATGAGATAATTTGGGAGAAAATAAAAGTATAGGCACTCAATTTTTAAAGTGTTATTGGTATTAATGTATTCTCTTCTATCTTAAATATAAACAAAACGTCAAATTTCAAACAAATACATTTGAATTTTTGCGTATATTTAGGACGTATGAGTATTATACCATTCAAAAATATCAAGTGTGTCTTAGCACCTATGAATGATGAACAGCAAGAAGAGCAAGGATCCTAAGAAAAGTTGTACTGGAAGGATACACTTCTTTTCAATTCTGTTAGAAGACAATCACAAGCTTCTGAAAAATTGTCCAGAGTCACTTTCTTAAAAGCCTCACTGATGCTCAAAGCGCGGCAGGTGCTTCACAAAACAATGCACACCGTCACTTCATGCTTAATTTAAGGTAAATTTTCAAGTATTTTTAAAGTTTAGTTGGACATCGATACTCTACGGACAAAACACTCATTTGAAATTTAGTTTAGTTTTTATATAAATTAATATGAAAAATATGATATGATATTAAATAATTGAATGATTGTTAGATATCCAACTAAACTTGAAGATATCACCATATTCGTCTAATTTTAATCATTTAACAACAACTCTTCGGAGTAATTAATAGTATATTCATATATTGTTACTCTCACGGTTCTATATTTGTAACTTTCAAAATTTCATTTATGTTTGCGAATGTATTTTCCAACGTTAAATTTATTTCAAATGGACTCCAAGTTTATTTCAAGGTTTTCTCTGCCTTGAGCAAGATATTTTTAAAATCTCCTAAAGATAGAATGGGATGCCAACTGGATTCAATATTGGGTTCTGAGGTGAGTGTATGTTTGGTTCTACTTCTAGAGCGACTAAAATTGAGTTTAGAAATGTAGAATTAATTCTACGTGTTTGGTTGCTGTAAAATATAATTGATTTTGTTTCTAGAATTGAATTTACTTGAAGCTGAGATTTGTAGCTTTTGATTCTAGAGTTAATTTTCACACATAAGTTTATAGCACAACCCATTTTTACATAAATGTATCCAAACACAAATCACTTTTAGTCAAAACTAGTCAAAATTATTTCTCCTCATCGCACAACCAAACACATGTTGAATCTAATAATGATATGGTCTAGAAAGTCATTAGTAGTGAGTGTTCTATAGTTTAATGTTGGACTTAATGGAAAGGTCACTCATGAAGTCGTGCAGAGAATTATTGTTGTTCTGGACCGGTTAGAAGGTCAATCCCATGATGACACGTAAACCAAAAGTCGACCTGAGCAAGGTGCATCGACCGAGGGAGCACACCAACATCGATGCATGCCACCCGATTGAAGCACGCCTCCGCACATCAAACACTGTACACGTGTCCTCCAACGGCCTCCTGATGAGGCGCCACATCTCACAGAGACAGTTATTCACACACACGCCTATATAAGAGCGACCTAGCATCACCCCCAAGGTATGATTCATTTTCCCACACACATCCCATCTCATTTCCCATACTGTGACTTGAGCGTTGGAGTGTTAACGTGCCTACATACACCTTTCGTCCCATCGTGAAGATTCATGTCGTCACCGTACCCGAACGCATTCTGCCACTGTTGCCTCCATCAGTTCCTCACCGACATATCAATTGTATTCTATAGAACCAAACTGTACTAAACCCACTTAATTAGAGGATAATTTGGGGGCAAATCTATTTCTTGAAAAATATTTCATATTAGCATAACCCTCTTTGGTTTACTCTAGCCTGCCTAAGTCCCTTGGTGTACATTTCTAGAAATAGTTGAAATTTAAGGCATACTTTATCCTAATGAAGTGTTAAATTCCTTATTTCATTAAAATCTCTTGAAAATGAGTTTCTTAAAAAAAAAAATTAACTTTTGGAGATGTAAGAAACACGACAATTGATTATTTTGGAATTTAGTAAGGATTCCATGAAGGTTTCGATGTGTAGATTCCATGTAGGTTATACTTATTAGGACTTTACAGCATCAAATGCACTGTGGTGCATGGTCTAGCACAAAGTGTTGTGCTTTTCAAGCACCTGTTCTTCCATATGATTTGATTTACATTTTACACCCTTTTATAGTTGGAATTACGTTTTCATGTCTTCATGAAAGTTACATTTATGAATGTTAGCTTTCTTTTACGATTGGTTTGATTCTACTTGAACATTTATAACTCCATATATGATTAAAAATATCACACACGGGTCATGTTGCATGCTTTTCATCAAAAGCAAGCACTGCTCTAATTAAACAAATGAAACAAAAAAAAAACTACGCAAAATGTCTTGTTAATCAAGAAAAGGAAAACAGAAACACTTTATTTTATCGAAGAACAATCATTTACTCAAAATAAATCGAAAACCAACGTTGAAATGAAAGACACAAATCAAACAATGGACTCGAATGACTCTAAAATTACATTTGATGATGAATCATCCCTAAGCTTCACAGGTACGCAAAAGCAATTGTCACTCCACGTTCTTCATGCTACTATGATCAATATCACTGCAACTTACAATCTCATTTTCTTTTGTCATTTTTCAAAACTAATGCGAGCAATTCAGATCCGCTCCGGATCAAGTTAAAGCACCAATCATCAAATCAAATCAATTGTACCCGGATTCTTTGATTTCTTCATCAAGAATCTTCTCATCAAACACGATTCTTCTGCGACACAATGGCTTTCGTTTCATGGGTGTCTTTGTTATTAAGGTTTTCTTCTTGCAGGGTGCACCCGGACATTCAAGAATCGGTGGGACTTTGTGATCTGAAGATGTGGGAGTCTTGAACCCGTCATTGTTGTCGTCTTGCAATATTGATAGTTTCGTAAACCGAATAATGTGTCTCAATTCTTCCTGAATTAAAGTTTGGTTCCCTTCTTGAACCATGGTATTGATCAAGAGAGAAATGAAATGCTGAAGAGAATAGTATGAAGAATATTGGAAAGAAAGAGTGAATTGAAAGAAGATTGAAACGATATTTGGTTCTATATAGCAGCTACATTGAATATTCATTGAGAAGATATTCAGTTAGCAGTGCCTTGTGAATTCATGTGGGCTAATAAAAAAATTGCATAATTACACACATAGTTTACGTGGGCTAATAAATTAATTTTTTTCAATTATAAGTCTAATTAACACTACTTTTATTGATCTCAATTCAATATCTTCTACTTTACATTTATGATAATAGTGAATGCACTAATACTTTGACAAGAGTACTTAAAACCATTTTTCTTAATATGTGTGAAATGAACAAATGACTCATTTAATCTGAGACGGAGAAAGTAATAACAAAGAGAGCTAAAGACCAAGATAGAGAAACCAATCAAAGTAAACAAGGGGCAAAGACCCAAAAAAATATCAGTTGTAGTGCGTTTGATTTGCTAAAAAATGAAGAACATAATAAAACAACTCTAGTGGTACGGTGTTTGATTTTAAAACTGTTTCATGGACATGACAAACTGGAGGCAAGAGACAGGACAAAAAGTGAAAGTTTTGTCCCTCACTAAACCACAACACAACTTTTTATTCCACATACAAGTTGTCTAAAATATCAAAATAACATTTTTATCCACGAAAAACCATATAAGACCAAAAATTAGTCAATATCATAAAAATTTGTCATATGTTGTTCTGCCTCGTGTTGTTCTGTCTTATATTGTTCTATCATTACTAGTAACAAATGACTTAATGATAGTTGGACATGACTAAAAAAGTTGACAGGAACTCTGATCACATCCCATAAAAGCTAAAGATATAGCTATACAAAAAAATTGGGTCGGGCTTGCAGGCCAACTCATTAGCTCATAAGTTTTTATGGGTTGAGTCTTAAAAAAGCAAGCTGAAAAACAATCGGTTTTTTTTTGGCTCCAACCCATATAGAAATTGGGTGAGGCATGTCATTCCATCGGGTTTCAGATCAGTCCACTGTCAACACTTTCATGTCATATTTGAGCGAAAGCAGCATCAGTATATTTTGGCACTGAAATATGTCATTCAAAATATATTTATAATTCAACGTGGTTATGTTATAATAAATTTATGGAAACATACATTTCAATGGGCTCCCTTTGATGAGAGCTTGTGAGGCAACCGTTTTTCTACTACTCCCATTGAGAGGCAAAATGTAGCTGACACAAAATCCACTTATTTTTATGAGAGCTTGTGAACATTCAACTGTCAGTCGGATTTGTTTTTTTAGGAAATATTTTACTAGCTCAACACTACAAAAAGATTATCATAAAATTTGTTTAATGTAATTTTGAAGATAAAACATTAAAGTTGGTGGAGTTTAAGGGTTCAAACTGTCACCATAATGAGAGGAATCAGTTGGTAGTGAAAAGAAAGATTGAAGGAAAAACAAAATCCGAATAGATTACTCCTATATGTGTAACTCTATGCTGATTTGAGAGGGCATAACAGCATCCACATCTATACCATTCATATATGGATGGTATAAATGGACTCCACTCAATACATTATATTACTTCATAAATCCCAATTATTTAAACCACTTAACTACATTTTCTAAATATTCATACCACTCTTTCATAACTCTAAAATGGGTCCCACCAAACCCCACTATATACACCACAATTATATTTTACATTAATATATAACATCCTTTTGATATCATAAATAATTTTATATTAGTTTATAACTTAAGCAAAACTCAAAGACACCGTAGCATTACAGAGGAACGATTGCAACAATATACCACTGCCTAAAAGTGAAGACACACCAATAGTCAACCGATATTGGTGCTCTAACATCTCCAATTAAATTCTATGTTACTCTTTAACTACCTACAAGTTCCTCCTGTAAAGAATGATAGGATCATAGTGCCATAAATCATACACATATGACATAAAGAGAACATAGTCAATCTCATGAGGTAATAATTCCATCAGCAAACAAATTTGATTGCTAAAAGATATTGACCAGTATACATGACAATCATATTTATAGCTCCACCACTTTCCTTTCTTTTTCTCCTTCTCTTTATGTTTTCCTACCTCAGAGTTGTAGCATTTTGCTCCTCTTCTTTGGTTAGTTGTCCCTCGGTGGTACAAACATTAACAGTGTTACTATTGAAGATTACAATACAACTCCATGAAATATTTATCAAGAAACCATTGCTAATGAAAATCATACTCCACAATGGCAAATGAAGAATATAGGAGGAAAAGGGTCTTTCTTTGTATATCCTGGTAAAGCAAGGACCATTTATGGAAAGAATGTACATAGGAAACGAAAAACCAATATTAAATGGAGGGCTTATGGGATCTATGGTTACTATACTCATAATGATAAGGGTCTTACTTGTGATATGATTAAGGATTTGACTAATAATAATAATTATACTGGAAGTTGGCTTATTTTTGTTGATTCAATATAATTTTGAACAATGATGAGAAGCTGAGATGCAATATTGTTAATAATAATATTCTTACCAATTTCCAGAACAATTTTAATTATTGTGTTCTTAGGGACCTTGGCTACATTCGTAGTAGATACACTTTGAATAATAAACAAACTAACATCTACCATATTAAAGAGAAAATTGACAGGTTTTGTGCAAATTCTAGGTGGATAAATTTATTTCCTAGATTTAGTAATCATTATTTAACTCGCTATACTTATGATCATAATCTCATTCAGCTAGAATTATTCTCTAAATACGATTGCATGCCCATAGATACAAACATTTACTATATTATAAGATTTGAGCAATCATGGCGTCAAGATAATGAGAGTTTTGATGTTGTCAATGCTACTTGGAACTTTAACAATGATACTAGTCTCTCTAAGTCAAATAGGGTCCTTAACAATTTCCACAACTGGTGAAAAAAGAAGTTTGAGTGTATCCCTAACATAACTAATAACATTTAGAACCAACTTAATAACCTTAAACTTATCAGACTTGCAAGAATTCTATTGCAGAAAAAGAGAAAGAATTATATGATTTGCTTTATAAAGAGGATCCATGTTGGGCTCAAAAGGCTAATGTTTCCTGGTTCTAAATAAGGACAAGAACTTTAAGTATTTCCATTTTAAGGCTTCCAAGAGGACGAAGAATAATATTGAAGCTATAACAGATAATCAGGGCACTATATGGAAAGATAAGGAAAACATTCAAGATACATTTGTTGATTATTTTGAAAACAATTTTAAATCCTTCACTCGTTCTAATTTTCCATGATGTTTTGTATTTTGTAAAGGACAAGGTGGATTCTGAGATGACGCAGAGGTCACATGCCCAATTTACTACTCTGGAAGTTGTCACATCTATGAAGAAATTAAAGAGATGTGCAACCATGGATCTGAAGATCGATTGCTATGTTTTACCAGAAGTACTGGGAGATTATTGAGCTTGAAGTTACCCTTTATGTTCTTAGAATTCTCAATGATAATGAAGATATCTATACTATCGACAACACTTTTATCAATATCAACCTTATTATCCCCAAATTTAAGAACCATACCACACCAGTAGAGTATAGACTCATCAGTCTCTGTAGTGTTATTGTAACACCCTAATTTTCATATTAGACTATTCATATTATTATTATTATTATTGGGTTGTTAGATATTATTAAGTTAATTAGTAGTATTTACAAGGAGTATAAGTAAGGAGGAAATAGATGAGTTAGTTAGTTGGTTAAAGAGTGAGAGGAAATAATGTTTACGAAGAAGTAGCGTATTTAGCAAGAATAAAGAGATATATGGTGCAAACAGTAGTGCAGTAGTAACACTGGGCAAAAAAGGAGGTGTAAATAATAACCTATGTAGTATTTTAATGAATTAAGCAGAGGGAGGTGTGAATAGCAAGGCAATGTGGTTAGAAAAGGAATTGTAAACTTGTTAAAGAGATTAAGTGGGAAACAACTCGATTGGTAGTTATAAATAGAAGAGACCATTCGAGAATTAAAGTTACAAGAAAACGAAGAAAAAGATAGCAAAGACAGAAGAAGGAAACTACGGTTAAGAAGAAAGGAGGAAAAAGAGGCATAGAGAGAGGGCTAGAGAGATATTCAACCGTAGGAACCACTATTCTACTAGGAATCACTATTATTAATCTTTGATGTTTTAATTATTATTATGATGAATCCTCCTTATGCCTTATCCTTTTGTATTGTCATAACCAAAGTAATCAGAACCGGACCAGACATTAAACCGGATTAGGCATGGGTTCAAGGTTTAAGGGTTTGACCGGGATAGGACCGGGGTTCAACCGGTAATGATTAAATATAATTTTTTTCAACTATATAATTATATAATATGATATATAAAATTAAAATAAATAAAAAATAACATAATTTGTATTCATTTTTTACTATGAAACAATCATATAGTAATATATTTAAAAGAATTAAATTATATGAAGCGTTTTCTTAAGGTGTTTGTGGAGAAGTAGCAGTAGTATCAAGAAAAAGACATTTAATACTAATTACATTGTACAAGTTATGCTAATTAAAATTTAAAACAAATATTATATACGGGAGAATTTGTTCAAATACACGAGATAAGTTGTTACCGACTAAACTAACGTTGATACACAGGACAAGTTGTCATTTATCAAAATTGTTCATGATAAAAAGTTTATCCTATTTATAATATCACCTAATTTCAATTTTACAGTGATACATAAAAAATGATTTTTCGTTATAAAATTATCGCCATTTTTTGAACAGTTATTTTTTGTAAAAAAAGACACAAAAGATTAAAAAAAATTGGTGAAGTGTCAAATGATTGATGACATAGTTGTTTTTTAAAAATGATCTATGGCATAGTTGTCTTTGAAAATGCGACAAGTATTTAAAATCCGAGGGATCACATAAAATACGGGTAGTACTTGGGTGACATAGAGTTGGGTGATATTGGTGAGATTGGCTAATCACAATGTTACAATGTTTGTGAAAGAGCCACTAAAATGTCAATGTCACAATGTTTGAGAGAGAAACACAAGCATTGTGACATTGTGATTGGTTAATGTCATCAATGTCACCCAACTCTATGTCACCCAAGTGATATCCCATAAAATACATATCCCCAATGGACCCAAAAATGGAGAAAGGAAATGAAGCAGTGAGAATGCTAAAAATGGGCCAAACTATAAAAAGCAATGGAACATATTAGAGGACAGGATGTGACAGATTAAAAGGACACGTGTGACCAACAACGTTAATGTCGCTCTTAGAACGTAGAATCGGACGTTGTTGAAAGATAGTCATGAACGTGGAGCACTTTCATTTACAAACTGAAAACACGTGAAATTTGAGCTTCTTCTGTTGCATTATTATCATTTTTTGTTGCTTTCAACGGTTGCAGCTGAGATAGGAGAATTCATTCTCTCTTTTGACGCATCATTTCAGGTTTTTACGTACGTTAATTCATCTATTTCTTTCTTGATATTCATGTATATGGTTAGATTCTTCATGTTTGTTTTGTCAACAATCTCATGCATTTTGTTCTATTTTGTTTTGCTAACAAAATTGTATGAGTTTTATTTGATATGTCGGAGCTCGTGTTAGAACCCATAATTTTTCATTTATCCGTATTTAGCTTGTATGAATTTCTTGTTATTTAAAACAAAACAAACATATCTAAATTGTGAGTTTTACTTTTACATAATGTGATATATTGTGCCAAACATGTTATGGTAATCTAAATAGAGATAAGTATAAGAAAAATAATCAGTGAGGCTTAGAAATAGGCCGTGTAAAAAGTAATGGTGAGAAAATTTAAGTTTTTCTTTAAATTGTTTTGGAATAGCACTTGGTGTTGTCTTTTAATGTACTAAGAGCGAGTTTACGGTTTGTGCAGATTTTGAAAGACAATGGCAGACGCCGAGGATATTCAGCCACTCGTCTGTGATAATGGAACAGGAATGGTCAAGGTAAAGTACAAATGTAATTATAGATTCACAATTTTTCCTGAAGAAGCGATTTGGCTATGTATCTTTCTGTTTTTCTGTTTTCTCTTCGGTGTTGTTAGATACTAGTTATAGCAACGTAGGAAAATTCGAACAAATCAATATTGCTTTGTGATTGTGATACGCTATCTAGTACTAAATGTTGTTGTTAAAGAGCTGCTATAAGTCAATAACACTATTGCACAGCAGAATTTGAATGAACTGCTATTTTCTGCGATCTGCGATTGGCAACATTGTTTCTGTTTGTTTGATAACTCTCACTTTCTACTAATTTGCTGTGAAACTATTGCATTGTGATTTGCAACGTTTAGGCTGGATTTGCTGGAGATGATGCTCCAAGGGCTGTGTTTCCTAGCATTGTTGGTCGACCACGCCACACCGGTGTGATGGTTGGCATGGGACAAAAAGATGCATATGTTGGTGATGAAGCTCAGTCCAAGCGTGGTATATTGACTCTAAAATATCCAATTGAGCATGGTATTGTGAGTAACTGGGATGACATGGAGAAGATTTGGCATCATACCTTTTACAATGAACTCCGTGTGGCCCCAGAGGAGCACCCGGTTTTGCTCACTGAAGCACCGCTCAATCCAAAGGCTAATCGTGAGAAAATGACACAAATTATGTTTGAGACATTCAACACACCTGCTATGTATGTTGCTATTCAGGCCGTTCTGTCGCTCTATGCTAGTGGTCGAACAACCGGTTAGTCATTTCCCGATTTAAGAAAACTAATGTGTCGCGTCTAGTCTAGTTTACATTCTACGTTTTTTTATACTGGTCAGTAAAAATAAGCACGCGTTGCAAGGTTCAGTTTACTAATGGATATATAGAGCAGATATTGAATGTGAGTTATGAAATCTAGTTAAGTTCACGGGAAAAAAAGGGGAAAATAGACAAAAATAGATTTCAAAAAATTTGGTTCTATATCTATGGCTATTTTATGATTAAATTCTGATTGAAAACACTATTAATATGTGCAGGTATTGTTCTGGACTCTGGAGATGGTGTCAGCCACACTGTGCCTATTTATGAAGGATATGCCCTTCCACATGCTATCCTTCGTCTTGATTTAGCAGGGCGTGACCTCACTGATGCCTTGATGAAAATCCTTACCGAGCGTGGTTATTCTTTCACAACCACAGCCGAGCGTGAAATTGTAAGAGATGTGAAGGAAAAGCTGTCTTATATTGCCCTTGATTTTGAGCAAGAGCTTGAAACTTCAAAAACAAGCTCTGCTGTTGAGAAGAGCTATGAGCTTCCTGATGGACAGATCATCACTATTGGTGCTGAACGTTTCCGTTGTCCTGAGGTTCTTTTCCAGCCTTCCATGGTCGGAATGGAAGCTGTTGGCATTCACGAGACGACATACAACTCAATCATGAAGTGTGATGTTGATATCAGAAAGGACTTGTATGGAAATATTGTCCTTAGTGGTGGTACAACTATGTTCCCTGGTATTGCTGACAGAATGAGCAAGGAAATTACCGCGTTGGCTCCAAGCAGCATGAAGATCAAGGTGGTTGCTCCACCCGAGAGAAAATACAGTGTCTGGATTGGTGGCTCCATCTTAGCTTCACTTAGCACTTTTCAACAGGTGAGAAATAGATATATTCATATTGTCCGTGTGTATTTATGCATGCCTTAGAATTCTATTTTTTTTACATATTTGATTTATTTGGAATACTAATGATGAAACAGTTATTTTTTGAAAATGCAGATGTGGATTGCAAAGGCCGAGTACGATGAATCTGGTCCTTCAATTGTACACAGGAAATGCTTTTAGAATGCTGCAGAATGGTTTGGTGTAGGTACAATGTTCTTGTTTCGCAATTCAATAGCGACTTGCAACAATGGATAAATTTTTTTCTTGATAAAGTATTTATGTAATGTTAGACGGTGAAATCAGCGAAGGTCGAGTTACATGACAATTAATTCTTTCATTTGTTTTGTATTACAAATTGTTAATTGTTGAACAGTTTATCCTTATTTTAACTATAAATCGAAGACATTTCAATTTATTTCTAATTGCTTCTCCATAATCATATGCTTCTAATTGAAGTTGAGTAGGGTCGTATAGTTTTATACCAAAAAAGAAGAATAAGCACAGTATATACTTTCCAAGCAAGTTAAATCGGACCCTCCATTTTTTGTCCTACCCTGTTAAATGTCATGTATTGGATTATATATGAAATTCATTCTCTTGTCAAACAGGTTGGTTAGTTGAGATTTGTAAATTTTACATTTGATGCACAAATATGTTTGGTTTTTTGGTTGCTGACTGGACATTTTGAATATTTACACTTTTTTTTTTTATTTTGCGAAAATGGACTATGTAATAATATAAGACTTTCATCATGATGAGGTCCCTTGTCTTGCACATTTGCAATTAGCTGATTCTAAATTTCAATTTGTTAACTGTTATTTGCTCTAAGAGTTACACTAAGCCTCTCTTTTCGTGTGAGATTGCATTCATTGTTGAATTATTTTAAACCTTTGCTGTATAGGCATCAAACTTGAAGTATTTAACATGTCCAGTCATTTTAAACTTTAAGCAAAATATTCCAAAGTTTAAAATGTTTGAATACTTTAGTTGAATGTCCATACATCAAAGACATAAAATGGTTTAACAAGGAATGTAGTCTAATAAACCCTCAGGTGCAACAAAATCAAAGATACAAGGAGGCTATCTCATCGCAACACATATTCCCACCATGTACCAAGGTTTTTTAACAGTAGTATTCACCTCAATGTTTTTATTTTCAAAACAAATTTTCCCACCATGTCCCATGGTTTGTTTGTCAAGTTAATAAAATTTGACAAAAGAGTGATAATAATATTTTGTTGCAATTCTTTTTGAGATCATTTTGTTACAATTTATTTTTTTTTGGTAGATAGACGAAATGGCAAAGCCATTATAAACTCATACACACAAGTGGAGGTACCGGGGTTCGAACTCCGGTCATGACATCCGACCTAATAATTTCGGCATTTTGTCAGTTGAGCTAGGACTTCTGAATGCCTGTTACAATTTTTATTATTAATGATATGAATTATTATTTTTTATAGAAAAAAATACAATCATTATCGGTTACTCCCTCTCCCTCTGATCACATTTATAATAAAAAAAACTAATATCTTATGTATTTGGTCATGCACAATCCCTTATCATCGCTATTAGGCCATAACCAATAATTTTTTATTTTATCTTCTAACTAATAAACTTTGCATTCTCTCTGGCTTTCAATTCCTACATGTTAAATTTCTAAGCTTAGGTATACAAAAGCAAAAAAGGCATTTTTATATGTCACTTCTCTCACCTAATGAACGTTGAAAATGGGCTTTTTTTTTCCGGGTTAGGTGAAAAAAGCACAACCCTTTTTCTCTTAAGTTATTCTTTATTATGAAACACATCAATTTATAAATTTATTTATTAATGTTAACGTGTGTTTAGCTAGAGAAATCAAGTTAACGTGAGACGGTGATAGTCATAGATCATAGTTTGGTGTTCTTTATTTGGTTTTGCACCATACCATGCAAATTCGTTAAATCAATGGTTATATTCACATTTTGAGAAACGACCGTGTGTGACAAAAACACGTCAAATTAGTTCAGTGTTCTTTTTCTTTAAAATAAAGCACGTCATTATTTAAGAGGGTTTTAGAGTTTTAGTTTAATTTCTTACAAATGCAATTTAGTATCGAAATGATAGTTTTAAATAATTAAATTGGTTAAAGGCTTGAATTGGTTACTGACCTTACGAAGGGGTTCTTTTCATGTTATACGCATGAGTTGACGGATGGAGAGAACTGACCGTAAAAGTATTTTTGTAAGTTGAGTTATGTAACTCACAATGTTTTAAGACTCAACGAAATTTTCACATAAATAGAGAGTTGAATCCGCATAAAAGGGAACTAGAAGGGAGTCATTCAAAAAAGAGTCTTGATTTGTTCTGTTTATCTAACATCGACACTTAATTATACACGTTATGATTAAAAAAAAAAAAGTTGGAATTATTGTTATATGGTCACAATCAAATAAAAATATCTCAAGGGCATTCACAAAATATTAATCATAGTACATTTTAGGGTGAGTGTGTATGAGATTTGTGAGTATAATGACGATGAAGGAAGACTTATGTTTCACTTTTAACAGCAAAGTATAAATGGAAAATAATTCAAACTTGAATCCAATGAATTTCCACATGCACATGGGATCCGCACGCCATGATGACCAACAAAGTCAATCATGTAATTAACTCTCACTTTCCTCATTTGCAACACAAAAAAACAAAACAGCACCATCCCAATTCAATCAATGTTTGTTTCTATCTACACCCCTCATTTTACTGGTGGCACCCCACTTCCTCCTCCTCCTCCATTAATCATTCATCTTCATCTACTTCAACAACCATGAAACTTTTGAATCCTTCCCACCCAAACCCATTTCCTCTTTCTTCTCCATCTCAGACCCAACATATGGAACAACAATCTTCACCTACAAACCTTCAAATTCATGTTGCTGTTGGTAAATCACTTCACAAAACCACCACTTTGCTTCAATGGACTTTCAACCACTTTCAAAGCACAGAAATTGTATTAATTCATGTTTATCAACCTTCTCCTTTTATACCCACTTTGTGTAAGCTCAATTTCTTCACTTTTTAATTACGTGGCACCGACACTTCTGATCAAATGCGTGTCTCGTTGTCCAACATGTGTCACACATGACACATGTGATTACATTGAATTATTATGTCTTTTTCACAAAATTTTATTGATGTGATGTATCAGTGTTCGTGTTGTGTTCAGTATTAGTGTCTATGTAGATTTTTAATGTTAAATTTTAATGCTTTATGATATCCTTTTTTGTGCTAATTATTTTTTTAAAAAATTGCTTTGTATAATTAGCTTAATTTGTTTAACTGTTGTTAATTTGTTTAATTTGGTTGCTTAGTGGGGAAAATGCCAGCATCCCAGGCTAATCCTGAAGTGGTATCAGCTTTTAGAAGAGAGGAAAGAGAACAGACTGTGAGGTTTACTAATAAGTATTTGAGCATTTGCTTTGCAGCTAAGGTATGTGTTTCTTTTGCATTATGATTTTGATGCATGTGGTCTGACTTTCTAAGTGAGTTTTTGGTTCTGCACGGACGAAAATTGGTTTGATTGAATTTATTTTAGTTAAAGTGAGTTTAAAGGAAAGTGATTTATGTTTGGATACGTTATCGTGAAAGTGAGTTGAACCGAAGATCAAAATCAATTTTAGCTTGAAGTTAGAATCAATTTTAGAAGCATAATCAATTGTTATCAGGAACCCACAAACAGATCAAAATCAATTTCAAGTCTTCGTGATCACTTTTAGCTCAAGTGAAACCAAAGATGCACTAAATCCAATTAGCGATTGTTGTGTTTTTATGTTTCCTGCCTCAGGCTTATCTGAACTGTTTTAACTGAAATTATTTTTGTGAAAGTTTGTTAGGTATGGAAGTGTATGAAACCAATTATTGATTGTTTGTGTTGATATAAATTTTGTTGTCAGGTAAAGGCGAGCGTTATTGTAATGGAAGCTGACAAAATCCAAAAAGGAATTGTTGATTTGGTTGTTAAACATAATATTAGGAAGCTTGTCATTGGAGCGGCATCGGAAAAGTAAGTACTGCATTGGTTGTATACTTAACCTGTGTAATTTTTGGGACTGTCAGTTCTTTTTTTGCGGGTTTATTTCTTATAGTGGTGCAGGAGTTTGTTTCTTCTGTATATACTCCCTCTGTCCCATTTTGTCTGTGTGTCCATTGCAATCTGTGCATAACCTTAAATAGTAATTTCTGTGTTAGTCAGTGTTGAACTTGACTCATTTGCTTCTTAGCTTCATTCTAGTGGATAGGTTCCTTTGCCAGGATGGAGCATCTTAGAGTCTTAGGGGCCTTGCCTATGCTGTTAGAGTTGATTGAAACATCTTAAAACAAGTTTTACATCGCTCAATATGGTAAAGGAAGAGGGAGACCAAGACTATATACACATATAGTAAAATATGATACAAGCATCCTCATATAGATGTTTAGTAAAATAGGTGTAACTATCGGTATTTTACTGACTTGCCCTCTGCCCCCTTAAGGAAGAGTCTGACTCCCTTTATGTTCCTTTGGATTGGAAAAAGTGAATTTATATTATTTTGATTTCAAGTATTTGATGACCCTATGTCTATACTTTCGGTAGAGAATAGAGATTTACATAACTAACTGGTACGTGTCTTCCTTTGATAACATGAAGCAAACAATTTGCTTCGGTAACTACATTCTTTGTCCCATTTCCTTCACATAAGGGACTGATAAATCATTCTACTAATCATAATGAAATTTTGCAGTTTCATGAAAGTGAAAAGGAATTCTGGGAAAGCAAATTACACTTCCAAACATGCTCCCCCGTTCTGTGAATTATGGTTTATATATAAAGGCAGACACATTTGGACAAGAGAGGCTTCTGAAACACCATGTTCTTTGTCTTCACATGCTCAGCCTGATATCACAGTCACAGAAAGCTTGAGATGTCGATCTTTTCAGTATGGTAAGAATGAACTACCCCATTTGGAACGTCTTCAACCAAATTCTGCTAGAACTACAGTATGTTCTGGAATTAGAAGCTTGGATCTGGGTGAAATCATAGAAACCGAAGCCACTAATTCATCCAAATCATCCAGTTTTAGTAGTTATTGTTCTCCGCAAAATTCTGCTGAGGTTTGTCTAGATACGTATTCAGAGGTCATGGAAGAAAAAATTAACAGTCAACTTATTGAGACCAAAAGAGAAGCTGAGGCAGCAACAGATGAGTCCTTTGCAGAACTATTGAAGTGCAGGAGGTCGGAAGTCGAAGCCAAGGAGGCCATAAGGAAGGTAAGCATAATCTAGTTATTGTACAACTTTTGTCAAGCAAAGAAAATTCTGGTCTTTGTATTTATTTTCATAGTTAGTCATGAGATATCAAGTGTGCTTTCATAGGGATTTAAGAAACTTCGACAAATTATCCTGTCAAGAGTGAATCCATCTGTAAATTACTGGGATTCTATACCCAATTTTTTTAAGATTCACATTGTCAGGTCAAAATAGCAGAAGAAGCAACACTATGAACTTGCCTAAGCAGTAAGCAACACTATGTTTAAATATGTTGTTTATTATTGGACGTGATGTTATATGGTTTAGCGTATACATATCCAAGTTAGTAACAAATGATGATATTGAGTCTGTGATATGATTGATTTATGAATTATCTCTCCCAACCTAATTATATATTCTATTTTCAGGTCAAATTATTTGAATCTGCCCATGCACATGAGATGGAGCTCAGAAAAGAGGCAGAGGATGCACTTAGAGTTACCATACTAGAACAACAAAAACTCGTAGAAGAGAGTGAAGATATTTCCAGTAATCTACAAATGACCATGAGAAATGTGGCCCTATTAGATAGTCGTGTTAAGGAAACAGCCCGTAGGCGAGATGAAGCTTCACACGAACTCTTGCTAATTCAAACTTCCATATCAACCTTGTGGCAAGAAAGGCAGCAGATCCGGAGACAGAAAATGGAAGCCCTCCGCTGGCTGGAACGGTGGAAAAGTCGTGGACAAGTCGGAGCAGCTCACTACAATGGGGTCATAGGGTTTGCAGAAGAACTTCCAGAGTTAGCAGAATTTTCATTATCAGATATTGAAAATGCTACATGTAATTTTTCCAAGAGCTTTGAAATTGCGCAAGGTGGATTTGGTTGTATATATAAGGGGGAAATGTTGGGTAGAACTGTTGCTATAAAGAAGTTCCACCAACATAATGTGCAAGGACCAGCAGAGTTTCATCGAGAGGTCAGTTTTCACATAATGGTTTTTCTGGTTTTAATCTTTTTTATCTTCAAAATCAAATAAGTTTTGGATGGCTTGAGAGGATTGGAGGTGGAAACAGATTTTGAGGCGTATGAATTTCAATTTCTTTTTGTTTCTTTTTTTGTATGTCTGATTCAGTTGATGGTATCCTTTTGCGACCAGGTACAAATTCTTAGTAGTCTCCAACATCCTCATTTATTGACTTTGCTTGGTGTTTGCCCCGAAGCCTGGTCAATAGTATATGAGTACCTCCCTAACGGAACTCTTCAAAACTACCTATTCCGGAAAAGTAACATCATCCCTTTGACATGGAATATCAGAGCACGAATGATTGCCGAAATTTCCAGTGCACTGTGCTTCTTACATTCTTTTAAACCGGACGCTATTATCCATGGTGATCTGAAGCCTGAGACTATACTTCTTGATTCTTCACTTAGTTGCAAGATATGCGAATTCAGGTATAGCAGGCTTGTGACAGAGGAGTCTCTCTATAGTCCTAGTTTCCACTTGAGCACTGAGCCAAAGGGTGCTTTCACATATACAGATCCTGAGTTTCAGCGAACTGGGGTACTGACACCCAAGTCTGACATCTACTCCTTTGGACTTATTATTTTGCAACTCCTCACTGGCAGAACCCCGGTTGGATTAACAGTTCTAGTTCGCCATGCTGTTTCATGTGGAAAATTGTCTTCGATTCTTGATTCTTCAGCTGGAGAATGGCCTTTATCTGTGGCATCACGGTTGGTTGAACTGGGTTTGCAATGTTGTGCGCAAAATTGCAGAAACAGACCAGAGTTAACACCTACTCTTGTGAGAGAGTTGGAACAGTTACATGTTTCAGAAGAGAGACCTGTGCCATCTTTTTTCTTATGTCCAATCCTTCAGGTAAATAATCTTCTTCTAACCATCGAAAAAGTATAACTAGATTTTGTATGTTATGTGGCTCATGTTTTATACTGCCTTCCTTCTTCAGGAAATAATGCATGATCCTCAAATTGCAGCAGATGGGTTTACGTATGAAGGGGATGCCATACGTGAATGGTTGGAAAATGGGCATGATACTTCTCCAATGACTAATTTAAAGTTGAGTCACTTGCTTCTCACTCCCAATCACTCAATTAGACTTGCCATCCAAGACTGGCTCTGCAAATCATAAAGGTACATCAATTCATTTAGGCTAAAGAACTCTTTTTATTCCCCTTAAGTTTAGGGCTAGTTTCTTTTGTAGCCACACAATTTTCACCGTTGTCAATATACCCCATATCCAACGATGTTAAACTGGTTTTGACCCCAACCCCTTAGTTACTCAACTTTAGTTGTTGCCTTGCTGGAAATTGCCTGTGTTACACAATTCAAGTACATACAAAAAAAAAAATTTGGCCAGAGTTTCCAGCCGAGAGAGCAAAGAAAGAAAAAGGTGAATGCCAAAGATGGTCATTGCCTGAGTACCTGCCATTCTATTAGGACTTATGCTAAGGGGTTAAAATGAAAACAGTCATGTCATCATTCTCATAAAAGTAGCCATTTATGTGGGTTGTTGACAAAAAATAGCCATTTGTGTATGTTAACCAATATATGTATATGCTATTTTTGCATTGTTCTTCTGTAATCCTTTCTAGTTTCACCATTTACTAGTGTTCAATGTTACAAGGTTGGTTTTATCGCATGTTTGATAAATCCTTTTATATGATAGAATATTAGATTTTATAGAATCTTCTACAGAAATATTGAGTATAGACTCTAGTGCTAATAGTGGACAATAATAAAAACCTGTCATTTTACAAATCATAATTCATAAGGAATGGTTGGCTCGACTAAGGCTTTGTTTGGGAGTTCGGAGGGGAAGGGAAGGAAAGGCTTTGGGGGGAGAGAAATATTTTACATTTTTTGAAAGAGTATTTTTTTGGAGAGTGATAAATTAATGCTTATGATTAATATATTTTTAATTTTAAGAATATTATAACAATATATATTAAATTTGAAGAATTCATATAAACCCTCCCAATCCCTCCAAAACCCTCCTCCAATACAATTTTTTAGTTCCCCCAAATGAGGAGGGTTTTATATTTTGAAGAAAAATAAGCCCCCCAAAGCCCCTCCTTCCAATGTCCTCTATTTCTTCCACTTACTCCTTCCTTTTTTTCCGAGTCTTTCCTTCCCTTCCCTTCCAAACTCGCAAACAAAGCCTTAGAGAAATATAATTTGTAGGACCTCTAAAAAAATTCTTGGATATTTCAGTCTTCAATTTTTTTTAGATGAAATGACAAAGTTTTTGTTGCCTTAATTTTTTCTTAGTAATGATTGTGTCATTCTTTTATCATGCATTGATACATTTTTACATAAACATTTATAGTATATGATTGTACCCCTATTAATAATAAAAAATTATCCTTCCCTGGTCGATAAATATTTTGCATGAATAACATGGTTAAAAAATCCTCTAAAAAAACGTGGTTCAAACTAAATGTAAGTTTTTAAGAAAAATAAGTATTTACTTAATAATATGCTTTTGTAAATAAAGATTCTTATCATCCCGTGAGCTTAGCTCAGTTGATAGGGATATTGTATGTTGCAGGGACCGGGGTTCGAACCTCAGACACCTCACTTCTCCACATTTAATTGTGTGAGCTCTAGTCACTATGAAACTTGACAAAAAAAATAAAAATAAAGATTCTTATCTTAATTTAATCTAAACAATAACATCTTATTTTTTGTAGCAGATATGAACATCTTATATCATTGAGGTATGTCATTGAGATACTCAAATTGTATTTTGTTTGATTGTGAAACTGTTTTTAAGATTGAACAAATTTAATGATAATGGACTGGACAAAAACTGAAATTTGCGTCTCTCACTAAATCACATTACAACTTTCTACAATTTTTTGTCTAAAGTACAAGTTGTCAATGAAAATAATCATTTATCCACCAAACATTATACTAGAAAGTTGTTTTATACTTTTAGGGTCTTACTAACCAGTGTCTCTGTTCAAGGATACTCGAAGACACTAGTTAAGGAAGAAAAAAAATTGTTCAAGGGCACTCGAAGGCACTAGTTAAAAAAGAAAAAAATTATATTAAAAATGGCATTTTTTACACTACACAAGTTCCGACATATTTTCACTATATTTGTTTTCATAAGTGGCGTTTCAAGGACAGTTATTAGAATTTTTCATACTTTCAAAGTTTGGTATACGTTATTATATTTATGTTGTTCTACATTATGATGTTCTAATCGATACTAAGTATCAAACATACTATAAAGTTGCAGTAACTATTTTAAATTGGAGAATGTTAAATAGTGCCCGAGGGGCATCGGTACCAGCTAACAATATCCTTTTAGATTTGAGCCTTGCTAACATAAATGGGTGAGTGAACTATGAGTTTCAAAGAGACAAAAATTGGGTGCGAGGGGGGTAAGGTTTTTAGACCAGATAGTCATTTTCGTTTTATGAATGTGTAACGAGTCTTTACGATACTCTCTCAATATATCGAAATTTCAAAACACTATTTGATTGGTCACTTTGTTGGTCAAAATAGTATCTGACGTTAAAATTGTCTCAATATTGACAGTAAGTCTTTTTTATAGATACTGATATGACAGTAAGTACTTATAGATGAGGGTGTACTTGGGTCGATTTGGGTTGAGTTTGGCCAAACCCAAGACTCGAACATATATGGCACTCCGCTTTGGGTCGGGTAAAATAATTACATATTACATTATTGAGACGGTTTGGATAAATCCACTAAATTCCGATTTGGGTTGGGTTGGGCAATATGTTAACCAACTTATTTTTCTGTTTTTTATTTTTGTTAATATTGAATAACTAAATGACTGTTAGCCTGTAAATATCATAGACTCATTTAATATGGTCGACATATGCTTTGACCATCGTTTTTGAGAAATCGAAGAGCTTCTCGAATACAAATGGAAGAAGTTTCGACAAAGCATCAAGCCTAAGGCGCATAATTGGCGTTCGACGAAGTAAGGCTGAAAGGGCATTCTTGCGTCGAAGACAAGCAAAAGAGTGGGAAGCACGATTCAAGCAATGAAGCATTTTCCTTTAGTGGAGAAGGTGGGGCAAATGGTTGTCCAAAATGGAGGAAGTGTTGATCATGGAGTTAGTGGTCCACCATTTAGGTCTTTTAGTATAAATAGTAGTTTCCAAGCCGGAAAGTGGGTCGCAAATCATATGCAGAATTCTACAACACTCAAACTACCGGCGTCTAGGGAAACGAGTTATACATAATGTATGTAAACTGATTTGTAGACCACCCATTTTATTTTAATGCATTGTATTTTACCTTTTTCTTTTTTTTACGTGCGTACACTTACTTTTATCTTGCTTTTATTTTGCTTTATGTTAAGTCTTTAATCGCATTCTCAAACCTGTCGAGAGACATTGTCTTTTTATATTAAACCAGACCTGCTCTCTAAGCAACCTGAGTGCACTTCGTGACCTTTTTTCAAACTCTTTTCATACAAAAACCTTTGCACAACGGTCTTGAGATTTATAGTTTGGTCTCACTTGTAATAATTAAAACTAACCATCGTTTGCCAAAATCACAGGCAAACATTAACGAGTCCTCAAACTCTAATTAATATTACTTTCATCATTCTCAATTCAATATATTTTATTTTACATTTATGAAGAATGCATCAATATTTAACAAAAACACTTAAAGTCAGTTTTCTTTCTTCTTCATTTATACTCCCTCTAGTCTCAAATGTAAGAAAATTTTCACTTTTTAGGTTCATTCAATAAATAATGTATGTGGTCTATAATATGGCCCACATACATTATTTATTGAATGAATTTAAAAAGTAAAAAGTTGCTTACATTTGAGACCGAAGGGAGTAGATGTTTACCCATTTAGATGGGAAAATGACTATTTGCCCAATTTTTGTTAAAAGAAAAGTATGAGATTATCACCTATAGGAACGTATCAACTTATAAGTGGCATGTGACGTTAGAAATCATGGTACGTAGGGTGACAGACAATGTGGGACCCACGTGATTATTCCCTTGGAAAGTGTATCCGCATTAAACGCCGAGCTGCAGCAAAACACAGGGAGATACCTTTATAACTACGCTTTTTAGCCAAAATCAATCATTATCGTGATTCCCCAAAACCTTAATTACCGGTAACTAACACTTGTTGGTCTATCCCTAAAAAAAAAAAAACATTTGTTGGTCTAAAACATAATTTAACCATATCCTCTGTTCGTGTATATAAGCACTTTTTAAGAGTGTTTGTATATAGGGATGGAGGGAGTAAATTGGAGTAGTAAAGATTTTAAAATACCTTTGATAAAAAAGCTTCATTTAATTAGTAAAGTTAAATTCAAATTATATTGTAGGTATTGGGAACCAAGTTATTAAACTCGGATGGTTATTGAGTTCAATTAAGACGAATCGTTTGAAAGAACTCGACTTTAATTTGTGGAAAATATGATTTTTTGTTAAATTTTACTTACTTTCGAGTCAACTTATAGTTACTAAAAAATTTAATCAAAATTGAATTTGAAATCTTTTAAATATATGTGTGAGTTTAATTTCAAATGGTGTTTTCCACTCCATCTTCGTACCAAAAAATGATTCATCCAAAGTTAAATCTAAACAAATTTATAATTTTTGATTATGTTGAGAAAATTAAATGGAATTAACCATTATTCTCAATATTTATGTAGTAAGTTACTTTTACTTATAATTGAGATGTAAATGATACACTCAAATGATAGAGTAGCACTCTTAAATTATACTAAATTGTTGTACTTCCTCCGTCCAAAGTATAAGTAAAAATGAATCATCATAAATTGATGTATTTAATACAGATTTTGAATTAAATACGTTAATTTTGGTTGACCAAATTTTATTTATATTTTAAAACGGAGAGAGTATGTGTTTAGTTTGGCACCAGCTACTTAGTTGGTCACTTCACTAATCTTTTGTATCACTATGGAAAACACGAAGGATATATATAATTGTTTGGTCAAATAGACACTTTTATAGTATAAAAAACAAAATTAATTTAATATTTTGGAAATAAGTGCTTCTTTATATATCTTCATATGTGTTTAAGTATTATACACTTGATCTTGATCTTGTGATCAAACAAGTATATCTCCACGAAGGATGTCTTTTATAACTTTAGGCTTATAGAGAAATCCCTTCGATTTGTTAAAAAAAAAAGGTTTAAATGCTCTTTTAGTCCCTTAAGTATTTATTTGGTATTGTTTTGGTCCCTTAACTAAAAAAAAAATTGTTTGAGTACTTTAATTTAATTTTTGTTACACTTTTTGGTCCCTTCTGTAAGGTTTCCGTTAGGTTTAATAAAAAAACGTTAAGTGTGGTACACATGTCATTTTGGCATTAGCTCTGGAAATGTTAAGGGACCAAAGCGATACCAAATAAATATTTAAGGGACTAAAAGAGCATTTAAGCCTTTTTTTATATCTTTCCTTTCTTCATCTTCTTCATTCTATTTCTCCCTCATCTTCATCACCTTCATACATATTTAAACCCAGAAAAATAAAAAAAAATAAAAACTCAGTTCTTTTTTTAATGTTCATCAAGAACAACAAACAAACCTTGAAACATTCATCATCATCCCTTCCATCACTATTTTATGAATAAAAAAAACTCCATTTTCAAATCCAATCTAAATCCTTTATCATCATCACCAATCCTTCAAAAAATTCATTTTCGGATCTAAACCCGTTTCCGCATGAATCATTTCTTTGCCCTTTC
>Ga0315915_1001614_pt1 | contig 27624 bp, 19 predicted proteins | sample MpolbnodulesMG_FD_207738 | JGI IMG/M metagenome (GOLD analysis project Ga0315915, IMG submission 207738) | Medicago polymorpha root nodule microbial communities from Los Angeles, California, United States - branched nodules | ecosystem: Host-associated > Plants > Roots > Nodule | place: USA... | reverse complement strand
TTTTTTTTTTTTTTTTTTTGCAACTCAGAAGTATTTATTTGTCTGTCTAGAATTTAAATTTTATTTGTTAGTCTACTTATTTTTGTGAATTATGTTGTTGTTGGTGCAACTGTGAAAACAATATAGGGATCTCAATCATATCCTGAGGACAACAATTTTCTTGAACCAGCTTTTATGTTGGGTCTTCCCATTTTTTATTTACAATCTCAGTGCCCTAAGAACAACTCTGGATTCTCATTTCCTTACCAGATGGCAGGCATTACTTCACAACAAGGTATGGGACATCCTTGTAATGTCTATGAATGATAACAGAAATGAAATTGAAATTGAATCGACATGTGTTTCTGTATGTTACCATGAGCCGTATAGACACAGGACTAGATGTGTTTATATGGAAATATGTCCTTATGGCTGCACAATGCTTCACAATTGCTGGTTACAAATGATATATCATATATATGTTTGCATTAACAATAACATTGAGATATGATGTATGCAGTCAATCTCTTTTGTTTCTTTTGTGTTTCACAAAACATTGAAACGCACACTGACAGAAATGTAATTATTCAAATAGTTTGTTAGTTTGAGACCAAAAATAAAATAATTTGTTAGTGATTACATATATCTGTAGGCTCATCACAGGCTTTGTCATAAATTTTCAAGTGCACACACTTGTGCAATGATAATAACTTGTGGCCAATAAAGGCTCACACTGTAAAAGATTGTTTCAATATATTTACAAATGATGGAGAGTAGAATGCTATATAAAATTTGGAGTTTTGTAATTGTTGATGATTGAATTTAATTCCATTTGATGTAGAAATCAGATGTGGTCAAGGTATAAATCTTTGGCGTAACAGTTCTTCTGATATCAACAATGAGTTATATAAAGGACAGACCAATGAGATCGCTTCAGGTACTTTTATCATTATGTTTCAATAGGCATCATGCGTGGAAAGTAATACTCAGTTTTTATATATTGTTTTGACAGCTTTTGATTTTCTAAATTCAAATGAGGATGGATTCGACATTGCTGTATGGTATAAGTCAGTCTTCAGTCGTGGCATACATTCTCGTCGAACTACATTGTTGCGGATTCCTCGTTCTGTAAATCTGGTATATATCTAAAACCTATTTTAATTGTTGCATATTAGGGATTAATGAGGAAACAGAAAACTCATCCTCAGCTTAAAAAAACATGCAACTTGGTAGTCTATGCTATGGATCTATCAATTTTACACTTTTATATAAACATTAAAAAGGGGTTTTCATTGATTTGGAGGAGGCGTATGATAGAGTGCCTAGACAGATTTTGTGGAAAGCTTTAGAGAAGAAAGGGGTTAGGAATGTCTATATTCGAGCTATCTAGGATATGTATGAGAGGACATCGACTAGTGTAAGGATGCAGTGTAGGGCCACCGACGATTTTATCATAACAACAGGATTGCACCAAGGGTCAATCCTAAGCCCTTATTTTTTACTTTGGTTTGGATGTACTTGTAGAACACATCCAAGAGCTAGCACCGGTATGTATATTTTTTTTCCAGATTCTAGTTGGTTGGTTGAAACGGAAGAGGGTCTCAGGTGTTTTATGTGATATGAAATTCCCTATCGAGCTGAAAGGAAAATTTTATTGGACAATAGTAAGACCGGCGATGTTGTATGGGACTGAGTGTTGGGCTGTGAAGAACCAAGGAGAAAATAAATTAAGTGTAGCAGAAATGAGGATGTTGCGTTGGATGTGTGGTAAGACTAGATGGAATAAGATTAGAAATGGCTACATTAGAGTGAAAAGTAACATCTATAGAAAAGATGGTGGAAACCAAGTTTAGGTGGTTTGTGCATGTATAGAAAAGAGCTGTAGATTTTGTAGTAAGATGGAGCGTAGTCAAAACACTAGAGGCAGAGGAAGACCTTGAAAAACTATAAGGGAAACTATTAAGAAAAATCTAGAGATATGACTTGGATTGAAATATGGTATATGATGGAGCATTATGGCGTTTGTTTAATTCTTGTAGCCGACTCCACTTAGTGGAATAAGGCTTGTTTGTTGTTTTTGTTATATAAACATTAAGCCAAAATATGTAGTACTTGATTCATTAGCATAGGAATAGATTTGGACTGGCAAAATAACTTCTTCAGTTATTACAACTTCCAAAATGTATAATTTGAATGGAAGAAGTTAGTGAAACCATGATCATGATGTAGATGCAGCATTGAGTTACTATATTGCAAATTTTAACACTAATTGCATCACTAAATATATGGGTCTTTCTTTATAGTTCCCCCTTGTATACATTTTCCCACTTTTTATTATAAGAATATATGGGTCTTTCTTTATCTGAATCTGGAAGATAACAGTGACTTATATCTAGCATCATTCTGCATACAGATATCAAATGCCTACTTGCAGTTTCTGCGTGGACCCGGTACCAAAATATTATTTGAGTTTGTAAAGGAAATGCCAAAACCTGAGACCGTATTTATAATTGAGTTAGCTTCTCTCCTGGGCGGTCTGTTCTTTACTTGGGTCGTCCTGCAACTTTTTCCGGTAAGTGCAGAAATATCTGAACTAATATATCAGCAAGAAATAAGTAGCTAATGACTAATTTTGAGTTTTCAAATAGCTCTGATATTCTTGCTGTCCATAAATCACCTTTATATGTCTGCAGCCATGATGAAAGTAAACTTTCAATTCAATTTGGATTTTCTGCTCATGGAACAATACATGACTAGTATTCAATTTCAACAATTGTATCTAACATCCAATGATCAAACACAACAGAATAAATGTTTTAGTATATTTATCTCTTCAACACGAGTAAACTCTATATATGCATTTTATGTAGGTTATTCTGACATCACTTGTTTATGAGAAGCAACAAAAATTAAGAATCATGATGAAAATGCATGGTCTTGGTGACGGGCCATATTGGTTGATTTCATATGGATATTTTCTTGCCTTATCTGTGATCTACATATTGTTTTTCGTGATATTCGGCTCAGTCTTAGGTAAGAATATAACCATTTCATTCTCTGTTCTTGGCATTTTCTCGTTCTGTCTAATGCTGCTGATTTCTTTTTCAGGATTAAAATTCTTCACCTTGAATGACTACAGCATCCAATTCGTGTTTTATTTCATCTATGTAAACTTACAAATTTCAACGGCATTTCTGCTGTCTTCGTTTTTTTCAAATGTCAAGACCGCTACAGGTTTGTTTCTACTTGAAGTTGTTCATAATAATGGGTGTATTAGTATTTTCTTTTCTCAGATCTCATTACTGACTTGTGCTTTTGATATTTGCAGTAACCGCATATTTAGTCATCTTTGGAAACGGGCTATTAGCCTCCTTTCTTTTCCAAAATTTTGTTGAAGCTACATCATTTCCAAGTAAGTTATTTGACTGAAAGCATCAACATATACTATTATTTAAGCCAAGCACTAGCATTTTTTAGTTCAAATCAAAGTTCGCAACTAATAAACCTTATATTGACCAATACTTTCCATTGAGCTTAAACTTGTTACAAGTAAACCTTTAAATTTAAAGCAAAGAACACCGACCTGTCAAAACATAGAATTTTGACAACTAGCACCCCCCCTGATTCACAGATGTTGTCTGTGTCCATTGTACGATTTCAAAACATGGTACGAAGTCCTCAATAAATTAAATGGGGGATTCTTTCCTTGTGTCCTATCTTTTCAATAAATTCATAGAACAATGATCATCTTCACATAAGCCATATAAAATTACTTCCAAAATTTTCAACGCAGCCACGTAGAGATACTCTAGCAACTAGAATATTATTGCCTGTTTTCCATTTCCAAATGCTAGCATGGACCTGTTTGGATTGGCATATTTGAGCTTGTCTACTAGCAAAAGTTTTGTGAGATTGTTTTGGAGAAATTGTGTAAAGAAATTATGACGATTTTCATAAGCTTTTTTCAACTTATTTGCATAAGTTCTACAATTTAGCTTATGAAAACAATTTAATGTTATTTTACCTTTTTCTATAAAAATAGCTTATGCATAAGCACTTATCATGATAAGTGCTTGTGCTATAAGCTGAAAATAAGCTGTTTATCCAAACACTCTGATGGGAACTCGTGATTTTTTTAGGGTCTCCATATGCTGCTTTTTCTTTTTATAATACAAAACTAGACGATCAGTCCTGAGTGTTGAGAGTCCACATCAATTAGAGATATGACATATGTAATGCTTATAAGGTTTAAGTAGTCATCACCTTACAAGCTGGTTTAATGAGGTTGAGTTCGATCTTAAGCCCAAATTCTAAGAATGATGATCCCGTATCAGCAAGTAAATAGAAACAGCGGATGAGCAGCACACGTAAGATTCGGAAACACCAAAAGATATTGAATCTTCTGTACTTATGCCCTTAGCAAGAATAGTAGAAGGGACTGAAAGGAAAAATCAATGCTGAGATAAAGAAAGCAAAGGTGCTGAGCTAAGAAAGTTTCAGAAATGTACTAAAATACCATTGAAGATATAAACCATTTATTTCATGATTTTTTGTTTCTTTGCTTCCTTGTACCTCCACCCTTTTCCTAGTAACATATTCTACCACCAGACAAGAAAGTTCTTTCTGAATTGATACAAAAAGTTGGAATTAAGGTTGTGTAGCGTATCTCTGAATAATTCAGAAATAATTTGATTATCTATGAATTGAAAAAAGAAAAAGTGGAATGCTCTGATCACAATGATTAGGAGTTTTTTTGTACATAGATCTCATATCAGTCATTTTTAGATGTATCACATGCCTCTTTGACAGTTTCTAACCTTCTAGCATGTTGATTTTCTATGCTATTTCTGCAGGAGGATGGATCATTTGTATGGAGTTGTATCCCGGGTTTTCTTTATATCGTGGGTTATATGAATTTGCACAGTCTGCTGCCACCGTTGCTAGTAATTCGGGGACTGGTGGTATGCTGTGGCAGGATCTGAATGATAGCACCAATGGCATGAAAGAGGTCTTAATTATCATGTTTGTTGAGTGGATAGTAGTGCTTTTTGTTGCTTATTACATCGATCAAGTATTGTCGACAGGAAGTGGAAAAAGTCCTCTTTTCTTCTTGAAAAGATTTCAGAAAAAACCTCCATCGTTCGAGAAGCTCAGTATTCAAAGGCAGGGGTCAAAAGTTTTGGTACAGTTGGAGAAAGAAGATGTCATCCAAGAGGTGAGCTTTATGTGTAATGAATAAATGTGTTACCTTAGTGAGGAGTGTTAGTTGTATGATTTACAAAGCATCAATAACATGGGACAGCTAGGTATGGATTCTAATTGAGAACCAAATAACTTTCCTTTTTTGGAGCATCAGTTTTGTAATAAATTGTCACTAGTTCTTAACATATTCAGCATTGGAGATGAACAAATTGGTTTGTCATATGTGACTTACTTACATGCATAATGTATTAAATGATTTCTTTTTTTTGTCTTCAGAGGGAGAAAGTGGAGCAGTTGCTTCTTGAACGAACCATTAATCATGCAATTGTTTGCAACGACCTAAAAAAATTCTATCCAGGAAGGGATGGAAATCCAGGGAAATTTGCAGTGAGAGAGTTGTTCCTTGCTGTGCCTCGAGGGGAATGCTTTGGTATGCTTGGTCCTAATGGTGCTGGAAAGACTTCTTTCATTAGTATGGTCAGTTAAATGTTGATTTTGTTCAATATATTCATATTTTTTGGAAAATTGCATGTATTCTAAAAGATGCTTGGTCCATACATACAAGGATATATGGACCTCTGATACGCTCACTTTAGTATGTTACGGAATTCTACTGTGATTCAATAAATCGTGTTTCATCCTTTGAATGGTTTTTCTCCTTAATTTATAAATCTAATCAGCTTATGTGTGTTTATAGATGATTGGTCTGACAAAGCCAACATCTGGTGCGGCATATGTTGAAGGCTTGGACATAAGAACTCATATGGATGAAATATATACTAGCATGGGAGTCTGCCCACAGCATGAGTAAGCTGAAATTTCCTCCAATGTTTATGTTTTTCCTGAAATCAAATTTGTATAATTCGAAAGAAATTTCTAATTTTTTTTCTTCTCGTGATACTATATAGCTTGCTGTGGGAAAGCTTGACAGGTAGAGAGCACCTACTTTTTTATGGCAGACTGAAAAATCTTAAAGGTTCAGTCTTGACTCAAGTAAGTTCATTCCACACAAGTTCTCACTGCTTGAAATATTAAGATTATTATCATTGTGTTGGGAGTCTGATTATGTTAGGAGTGCTAAGTTATACAAATTGTAACCCACTTGGGTTGGCCTGATGGTGTTGGCTTGAGTCCTTGATGGGTGCTCCTCCTCAAGGTCTTACGTTCGATTCTACCTAGTGCCAATTTCGGTGGACTAATTTAATTTTTTATATTTTTAAAAAAAAAGTTATACATATTGTACTTTTCAAAGTTTAATTATGTGTTTTAGGTTAGTTAGAGCAATGAAATTAGAATTGGTATTTCATAACTCTTGTGTGATATTTTAACACAACAGTATGTATTTCATGCCAATTGTCTACTTACTAACTATTAAATTGTTCAGGTTTGTTCAAGGACCCTGTAATTTTATAATAAACCAATTAAGGAACAGGTTTTTTATGATTACCTATGAATCATCTCAGCGTGATTCAGAATAAAGTATTTAAAAAAATGTGGAGAAGACAAAACACATTTTAGGTCCTTTAGTAACATGTTTCTCCTGCAATTTTTATTGCTTATTATTCTGTGAAGAGTACGGATCTATAAAAGATAATTGCAGTTAAGATGTATTTTGAACAACTTCCTCTTTAGCTGCCATTTGTTTGAAAGGGAAAATCGTAACTATTTAGCTTGCATTCTACTATTACAGGCAGTAGAAGAATCTTTGAAGAATTTAAACCTTTTCCATGGCGGGGTTGCTGATAAAAAAGCTGGAAAATACAGTGGAGGGATGAAGAGGAGGCTTAGTGTTGCAATTTCATTGATTGGGGACCCTAAAGTTTGTTTTTGTTTCAACCCTATTTGATCTTTTTCTTTTTCATTTTTTTTAATAAAAAAAGGAGATTCATGTTTTCGTATTTTGTAAATGACAATTCAAATTTAGGTTGTTTATATGGATGAACCAAGTACTGGATTAGACCCTGCTTCAAGGAAATGCCTATGGAATGTTATCAGGCTTGCGAAACAGGATCGTGCAATCATTCTGACCAGTAATCTCACACACTCTTTCATGGATTTTGTCGCACTATATTTTGTTTCTAGTTTATACTTTAGATATTTTAGCTTGTTTTATAATTTGTTACATAACAACTTGAATGCGTTCTTTCTTTCTCTCTGTACATATGTATTGATAAATATGTGTTTTATGTTTTCAGCACATTCTATGGAAGAAGCAGAAGCCTTATGTGATCGATTAGGAATTTTTGTCGACGGTAGCTTGCAGTGCGTAGGAAATCCAAAGGAGGTACATTGTTAAACTGATATGCTTTATCAAAATGTATTTCAAAATTAAACTGTTAAATGGGTTCACATACAAACTGTTAATTTACTGATTCGGATTTCCCGTAGTCAGGGACACATTCATTAACTCAACAACGTCAGATCTTGATTGGATGGCTCAAATTTTGAGTTTAAAAATACGGTTTAGAAATAATTGAAATACTCAATCAAAATTTGAGCCAATCAATCTAAATCAAACTGTGGCGTGCTGACTGTGCGAGTTAACTGCAGGGGGTCTGTGAGTTGCAAAAGACATTATTTGTCATTATATGTTTAATGTATGCAATTTTGAATGCAACTTAAAAAATCCCAAGTTGATCAGATACACTTCCACTGTTTTTTCAATTTACTGCCAAATAGAAAGTGCAAATTTAAACCAAGTATTTTTTTTGAACAAAAATTTAAACTTTGTATTGTTTGTCTTTTTTTCTCTACTTCGGTTGTTTTGTCATAGCTGAAAGGAAGATATGGAGGAACTTATGTGTTCACAATGACAACATCTTCTGATCACGAGAAGGATGTCGAGAACATGATACAGCGTCTCACCCCAAATGCCAACAGGATATACCGTCTCTCCGGCACCCAGAAGTTTGAGCTGCCAAAAAAGGAAGTTAAAATAGCGAATGTATTCCGAGCTGTTGCAGTTGCAAAAAGAAACTTCACTGTTTTTGCATGGGGTTTAGCAGACACCACGTTAGAAGATGTCTTTATTAAGGTAGCACACGAGGCTGAGGCATTTGATACCTTGTCATAATTTTACTCACTATGCTTGGTTAAGTAATATATCTGTATTTTATCGCAACAAGGAAAATATTATATGTGGATTTGCAAATCCGATTAACAAACATTGGAGTGATTTTCCTCCAGATAATTTGCTTTGATGATGACGTAAACAACAAGTATAACAACCATTCAAGTCTGCTTTTTCTATTAGCTATATTTCATTATTCGTGTAACAAACTAACTACTTTCACAAAGAAGAGTAGAACACCCATCACTGTTTTCTGGTGGAACATGAAGACCATGTGCAAGTCAGCTTTCTGATGCTTCCACTTGGAATTTTAAGTGTTTTGTGAATATTTTTGGGAACAATAAACTCCAAAATTGACTAGTTTCTGCTAAATGAAGAAATTCTCATTTAACTGCACGTATTAAATAAGAATGTTAAATATTGTGCCAACTTTTTTTACATAAAGTAAAAAAAAAAAAAAAACCTTACTTTTAGTGGTCTTTGTCACACATAAAATATTACTCCTTATCCGATTATAATTAAGAGGTGATCGGTTGACATTGAAAATCCAAAATAACTTTGCGTACACAATCATTTAAAATTGTCACATCAATTAGTGTTTTTAATTGATGTTGCAATTATGAATATTTTGATTCATTGTGTGTGTAAAGTTGTTTTCGACTGTTAATCCATACCATTAAACTCTATAATTAAAACAAAATCTTCTATTTATAAAATCCTTCAAAGTAATGCAATCTACATCACACACATTTTATTTTATTTTTAGAATATCTCTTATCTAAAAGTACCTCTATTATACTTTTTCTCTTTCTCTAAACAAATATATTTATTTGAAAATTTATCATAGCATCTCATTTGAAGCTCTTAAGGAGGTTTTATCACCCATTTAGGTCTCACAAGATTTAATGGACTAATTTTGCAAAGAACAATCAATTGATATATTTTTATTTTTGACTCAAAATTTGATGTTTGTGTTTCTGCAAAATTATGACACAATTTGATTCAGCAATTTGGAGGTTATAGTTCGCAAAAGGCAATGGCATGATTGGAGAAATCGTGGCACGATTTTGGATCAAGTTCAATAGCACTAAATCGTGGCTCAATCTAGAAAATTGTGGTGCAATTTGTCTAGATTTGAAACACTATATAAGCAGTCTTTGACACATTGAGAGAGCTTGGAGAATCCCATATAATCAGAGGAGAGAACTTTTAGGAAACTTAAAAACTAAAGGTCGAGGATATATGGGTGAGATTCAAAGGGTCATGTGAATATGGGAGAATTAAAAGAGGGAGCTATTGGGTAATGGTTAATGTTTTTGGGGAGATATTCTTGGGTTGAGAAACACATGAGAGGTTGTGTTTTTGTGAGCAACTTGGTGAGTCTTGATGGCAAAAATAAGAGATCATTAGAAAATTAAAGGCCATGGGTTGATTCCGTCTGGGGTTAGATTATAGAGTTGGGAAATAATTGGGAAACACCTTGCTAGTGAAATTATTAAGTTTCTTGGTCACGAAGAGAGATTCGGGAAAAGAGTAAAAATTAGGATTGTTCTTGGAGAGTTTGTTGAAGCTAATTTCTAGTAACTCTTTTGTATCTCTTTGTAAATAACTCAATGATAGTGAATTGATACTGAAGTGAAGAGATCTCTCTCCTTTTGGTGTATGAATCATTATCACACAGTTCGTAATTCGCTTTGGTATGTGGTACAGGTTCGTCACTCTCAAAGAATGCAGTACGTGAGGGGTAATACATAGTTGATGCGATATGGGCTCGTGGTACTCTCAAATATAATATCGGTACTCTATTTTTTTTAAATATTCAATTAAAATTTGAATCTAAACTTGATGGCTCCCACATCGAGCACTTACTAGACACTGATAGGAAGAGGAACTTATAAATATAGAATCTCACACCTCATACTTTTAACAAGCTACAAGCAACGTCTTGTTGTGTACTCCCTCCGTCCCAAAATGTAAGCAAAAAAATTCACTTTGTCCCAAAATATAAGTAAAAAAGACAAAAAAATTCCTATTTAATTTCTTTTTAAAAAAAAACCATCTTTTTCAAGAAAAACTTTTGCTTATTCTCATGAAATTAAATGCAAATTACATTTTATTTTCTCCCTCTTTCATTTTCTCCATAATCAATAGCCAATGAAAATTGTTTTTACATCATGAAACTTGTTCCAAAGAAAACACAAAAAACTATACTCCAAATTTTTATGTTTTAATTTTCTTAATAAATGTGATTTGATTTTTTTTTCCTTAAAATTTGAGACAAAGGGAATATGTTGGTGGGGCCGGTGGGTATCACCTGTTTCTTCCCAATGCCATTTAATTAGTTTAAAGTTTTATTATTTAATTAAAATTTGATTTTTGTGTATGGTACTCCAGTACTCTACAATGATCTAATTCCGTGCGAATTATGACCGAACCGGTTCGTAAAAGTACTACGAACTGTTCGCGGTTGTCTGGGCAAGGCAGCGAATTCTGTTACTATATTTTGAATGAACAAATCATTAGTGTGTTGTTATTTATTCTCTACTCTTATCTTGTTGTTCTTTGACTCAATTGTGCTTTTGATTTACACTTAGGTGTTAGATTAGATCTAGATTTGTTGTTGTTGCTTATGTTATGATTGGTTGTCATTGATATTTGTCTCACACATCTAAGTTTATTGATGTGATTTTGAGTCGTTGAATTCACAATAATATATACTCCATCCGTTTCATAATTATTGGTGCTTTTGAGGAAATTACACATACCAAAAAATCAAATAAATTTTGTTATTTTTGATGAAATTATTTGTATTTTTTCTACAATACCCTTACCCATATTTCATTTTATTATTTCTCTCTGTACAATAAATAGGTAAGGGTATTATTGACAAATCAATAATTTATGTTGCATTAAAACTTGAAAGTGATAAGTAAAATGAAACATAATTATCCTTCAAAAGGGACATGTATTCTTCTTTTTTTTTAAGAGAAAAGCGACATGTATTCTTTTTTTGATGTAAAAAGCGACATGTATTATGAAAGGGAACGAATATTATTATATATTTTCGGACCGTTACGATTGAAGTCGTCAAAAAAGTTAATGAACCTATGTACAAACATAAACTCTTCTGTTTTATTACCATTTTTGAGCTGTAATGCAACAGCGCTGAACTCCTCCAAAATCTCCAATATATAATATTATAACGTAAGAGTGTTTACGACGTTGGCTGAGAAAAGCAAGACACAAAGAATGGCATACACGCGTCTCAGGAAGCTGGTAAATTCATCCAGCTTCTGGACTCAAACCAACGCTCTTCTCAGGAAGAATTTAACCTTCCAGGTACAATATATTATTATACATCATTACTATCATTTACAATTCAATTATTCACCTCACGGAATGTATGGCACGTTTTTTTTTTTTGTTATACAGAAACGGAACAAGAAGGCCAACATTCGGTTGATTCTGTTCCCCGTGATCCTTTGTGTCTTGCTTTATGTTGCACAATATTATGCCGACAAATATTTTCCACCAACGGATTTTATATGTCCCGACAGCAAAACAACAACATGCAAAGGTCCAGGCAAGGTTTGCAGCATGGCAGCCTGTGCTGTTCCTAGGCCACAAGAATCGCCTCCTCTCTTGCAACTTCCTGCCGTGTTGTGCAAGAAAAAAGTCTCATGTCCTTTTAACATAATTTTCACGGCTGACAATCAATCCTTTGCACAGAGTATGATGCTTTTTGTTATTATTATTTTTCAAATTTCAATGGCTTCCTCTGTCTTTAATTTCAAATTGATTTCAAAAATATTGATTTGAATTCAATCTCAACTTCAAGCTAAAATCCATTATGGAGGAAAAAGTAATTTTGATGATACATGATTTTAAATTGCGGTTGTGGTTAGCTTGAGAAACTTTTAATTGCGGTAAAAATATGGGAAAATGTGGCGTGCCGTCAAAATTGTGGCCGTGATATATGCCTTTCCTGAGATCTCAAAACCCTTTATGTCTGCAAACTGCAATTTAAAACCATGCATGAACATATAAAATCAATTTCATTTAAAAATGATTTTAGTCCCTGCAGATTTATTGTTTTTTAGTTTTATTCCCTGTAAGTTTTTTTCACGTCATACGTGCGTGGTTCAATAAAATCTGACTACGTGGCCCAATAAGTTGACATCAGGGACTACGAGTAAAGGTTTTTGCATTTGTAGAGACTGAATCTAAACAAGAAAACTTATAGGAACTAAAACCAAAAACCGCTATATAATTGCATGGCTAAAATTATATTTAAACCAGTCAAATTTATGCTTATAGAATTTCTTTTGCCTCATGTTTACTTGGTTTTCTTTTTTGCGCAGCTGTGTCTGACAATATGTTCCCAAGTGCCTTAATTATGAATGACTCTGAAATTGTGCTGGTGAGTTTCTTTTTGCAACAGATAAGAGTATTTATTTGTCTGTCTAGAATTTAAAAGTTATTTGTTAGTCTATTTATTTATGTGGATTTTGTTGTTGTTGGTGGAACTTTGAAAATAACGTAGGGATTTCAACCATCTGAGGACAACAATGTTCCTGCTTCTCCTCTCAAAAAAAATAAAAAAATAATGTTTGATCCTGGTCTTTTGTCAATGCCGGGTCTTCCCAATTTTTATCTACAAACTCAGTGCCCTCAGAACAACTCTGGATTCTCATTTCCTAACCAGATAGGTACGGAACATCCTTGTAATGTCTATGTATGATAACAGACATGAAATTGAATCAACAGGTGTTTCTGTACAAACTATTTTATAATGGAAACTGACTATCCGGCCGATGTGCCATTCTTTATGTTTCAATGAGTCGTGTAGACACATGACTGGATGTGTTTATATGGAAGTATGTCCTTATGGCTGCAAAATGCTTGACAATTTCTGGTTGCAAATGATATATCATATATATGTTTGCATTATCAATTTCTGCTACTTGTGAGGAGGGGGGATATTTGATATTTTATTCTTGTGGTTGTTGACTTGAACCAAGTCTTCAGTTGTGTTTTGAACAGCTTGGAAATCAGAAAGAAAAAAAAAAGAGCATATAAAAATTAATGTTCAAAATTTGTAAATGCACACACCTGTTCAGTGATAATAACTTATGGATAGTTGTGGCCAATAAAAGCTCACACCATAAAAGATTGTTTCGATATATTTACAAATGATGGAGAGTAAACGGCTATATAAAATTTGGAGTTTTGTAATCGTTAATGATTTTGAATTTATTTCCATTTGATATAGGAATCAGTTGCGGTCAGGTTATAAATCTTTGGCGTAACAGTTCTTCTGATATCAACAATGAGATATATTATAGACAGGTCAATGGGATGGTTTCAGGTATGTTTCAACATACATAATTTTTTTTGACAAAATGTTTCAACATGCATAATGTGTGGAAGTTAATTCTCATTTTTATATATTGTTATTTGACAGCTTTTGATTTTCTAAACTCAAATAAGGATGGTTTCAATATCTCTTTATGGTACAAATCAGCCCAAAAGGGTGATGTTGAAAAGTCGGAGATTAATCCCCGTTTTGTAAATCTGGTATAAATCTAAAACCTGTTTTAATTTTAATTGTTGCATCCTCCTTGCCATTGTTATCCTAAATACCTAAAAACGAAAAACTCAATTTCAGGTTAAAAAGAACATGCAACTTGGCAGCTTGTGCCATGGATCTTTCAAAAAAAAAAATTATTTTCTATAAACATTAAGTCAAAACATGTACTTTGATTCATTAGCATAGGAATAGATTCTGACCGGCAAAAAAACATGCTCAGTTATTACAATACAATTTTCAAAATGCATATATTGAATGAAAAAAGTTGATGGAACCATGATCAAGGTATGATGTACATACAACATTGAGTTACTATATTGCAAATTTTAATACTAATTGTTAAACTCAGAGAAAGTTGGAGAAATGAAGGTCAAAACTATGTCCCTCTTCATTCTGATTTCTAATATAAATACAATGTAACTACAAGCTGACTTTCAACCCACTAAATTAACTAAATTGTCGTATGTACATTTACAGCTAATTATGCTAATTAAGAGAATGACTATGACAAATAAATGCGCAATCTCATACAATTTGATTTGTCATTAATTCCATTGACATCCCCCCTCAAATTGATGCTGGTAAATCTACAAGCATCAATTTGTCAAGTAGACAATTGTGTCGCTTACATGTCAAACTTTTAGTGAAAATGTTAGCTATTTGAATAGATGTTGAGACATGTGGTAGATTTTGTTGTGTCTGGATAGCCATTCCAATCGGCATCACTATACGCTTGGAGTTTGATTGATGAACCAACAGGAAAAAAATAAACCATGCTTTAGGGTGCCAAGGAGGTATCTAATGATTCGTTGTACTGCTGAAAGATGGAAATGTCGTGGAGCTTGCATGAACTTACTAACTGAGTGTACAACAAAAGAAATATATGGGTGAGTGGTAGTTACATAGATGAGACTTCCCACCAGTTTGTGATATTGAGTGGGATCATCAAGAAGGTCACCGTCATCTCTTCTATATTTAACATTAACTTCCATGGGAGTGTCAACAGGGGATGCATTTTTGAGTGAAGCGAGCTGGACCAAGTCTTAAATATACTTTTATTGATTTAGAAAAAACACCTTCAAGATGATAATGCACCTCTAAACCCAAGAAATAAGTGAGATGGCCTAACTCTTTCATATGAAAGTTGAATGCAGCAGGTTTTTGATCCTAGAAATAACATCTTGATCATAACCAACCACGACAATGTCATCCACATAAACAAGAAGCACCACCATGCCTTTAGGATTCCTTTGTAGGAAAAGAGATGGATCATATTGACTCAAGACCATGTATTGTCGATCGAAACTTTTCAAACCATACTCTTGGTGCGTGTTTCAATCTATACATAGATCGTTTTAGTTTGAAAACAATATTAGGTGAAGGTGTAGGCATGCCATTAGGAAGTTTGATGTAAACTTCCTCCTAAATATCATTGTGGAGGAATGCATTTTTTATATCCATTTGATGTAACAGACAAGCTTGTGACGCAACAATAGCAAGATTAGTGGGCATGGTTGTCATCTTGGCAACCGAATCAAACGTCTCATCATAGTATATTCCATATTCTTGCTTATTTTCAAGCACAACTAAATGAGCCTTATAACGATCTATGGATCCATCTGAACGCAGCTTTATAGAGAACACAAAATTGCTACCTAAAGGTTTAACATATTTGGGACATGGCACTATATCCCATGTTTGATTTTCTTCTAAGGCAGAAAGTTCAGTTTCTTTCTAGCAACAATCATTCTTCATGGCTTGTTTATAGGAGGATGGAATAGGAAAAGAAGATAATGTTTGTGTCATGCAATTGATATACCTTTTTGGAGGATTACTTTCGTGTGAGCTGCGTTGTAGAAGAACTGGTTCAAGTTCTTCTACTAGACTAGCAACCAATGAATTATCTTCAGAGGGCCTATGAGTGGCAATATTACGTCTTTTGTAGGTTAAGAGAGGCTTAGATGATTGTTGACTTGAATGAGAGTTACAAAACAATGGCAAAATAGAAACTGGAGAAGAGACAAGGTCATGATGTGATGGAATTTTTTTTTTATTTTCTTGGAATATGACATTTCTAGATACCCGAATCCTACAAAGGTTAGGATCATAACATAGAAATCCCTTTTAATGAGGAGAATATCTAAGAAAAGCACATTCGACAGATTGTGCAGTGAGCTTGGTGCGTTCTTGTGGAGGAAGATGAACATAACACACACAAAAATTTGGTGGGTGACCTTATAACCGAGTGAAAGGGGATTCATCACCTATTGGTGGAGATGGCATTCTGAGTATAAGATGGACTGCGGTGGAAAGGGCTTCACACCAAAATCGTGAAGGCACATGAGACTCCAACAAAAGGGTGCGAGCAACATCAAACAAATGGCAGTTTTTCTTTCCGCTACCCCATATTGTTGTGGAGTTGAGGGGCATGACCTTTGAGATATAATACCATTGGATTGCAAAAATTCTTGAAATGAGTGTGACATGTATTCCCCCATTGTCACAGCAAAATATTTTTATTTTTGGTGAAAATTGGGTCTGAACATAAGCATGAAAAAAAGTCTGAAAGCGGAAAAGACTTCACCTTTTGATCGCAGAAAATAGACCCAAGTGAAACGACTATAATCAACAGTAATAGGCAGTTGATTTCCATCAACAGTACGTCTCTTGAGATTTCCAAAATATTTTTTGATATTAGTAAGAAATTGGGCATTGTTGTTCATGTGGTTGGAAGCCCCTGAATCAAAGTACCAAGAGGAAGAGGATTTACTTGAGAATCCTGGAGTAGAGAATGCAGAAATGATCATTTGTTGAACCATTTCAGGGGTCATTGTTGAAGTAGTAGTGGAGCATTTTGTTGAACCGGTGCTGGATTGGCTTGAATTGTTAGGAATAGATGAACCAACTAAGGCTGTAAAGGCTGTGAAATTTCTCTTTGGTGGCCTTATTGGGCATTCCTTAAGAATATGTCCATTTTTTTTTTTTTTTGCAGTAGTTGCTAACTTTATTTGGGCAGTTTGAAGCATAATGTCCTAATTGCTTGCAACAGAAACATTGAACAACACTCATGTAATGACTTCTTGACTTTCCTCGCGCCACATATGCCACTGAAACAGTAGATGATTTTTTTATCTTCAATGATGGATTGTGTCAGCAGACACTGTTCTTCACGTAAGAAATCATTGAAACATGCATCCAATGATGGTAAGGGTTTCTATGCAAGAGATTGGATCGAATACCTTCAAATGTAGATCTCAATTTCATAAGAAATTGATCTCTCTTAGTAGTTTCATGAACATATTGTACATAACTTAGACCTTCAGAAGTCAAGTATGCATGAACTATATCAGTGTATTCAGCCCAAAAATTGATGAATTTAGAGTAAAATTTAGAGATGGCGAGACTATCCTGTTTAAATAAAGTTATGTCATGTTCAAGCTGGAACCTTCAAGCGGCGTTGCTCTGATTGTAGACTTTCTTCAAATAATTCCACATCGTGGCTGCTGTTTTTTAAGGATGGAGATTCAGGGTAATGTTGGGATCAACAAAACCTAGGACCTAGGACATGACTTGAGCATCTTTGACTACCGATTTGGCATGTGCAACCATATCTCTTTTTTAGGAACTGGAGTGCTGACAACGACATGACCCCACAAATCTTTTCCTGTGCCAAATATCTCAAAATGGAATGCCCAAGTTGAGTGGTTTTTGCCATTAAGGCGAACCACCAAGATTTCATGCTTGTGATTATGGAAATAGGATTTGAACAAGAATGAGAGTTTAATCTGGACTAGGAAATACATAACTGAGACACATAAGAGAAAAAACGAGAACGTAAATAGAAGTGGAAAAAAATCTAGGTTTTTGGATTGTAACCTAGGCTGATACCATGTTAAACTCAAAGAAACTTGGAGAATGAGGATCAAAACTATGTCCCTCTTCATTCTGATTTCTCGTATAAATACAATTAATTAAAAGTGGTCAAGTTGACTTTCAACCCACTAAATTAGCTAAATTATTAATATGTATTTACAACTAATTATGCTAATTAAGAGAACGACTATTTAACTACTACAAATAGATGTGTAATCTCTTACGATTTGATTTTCCATTAATTTCATTGACACTAATTGCATCACTAAATACATAATAATAACAATTCTTCCCCTTTTTATATTTTCAATTTTTTTATTATAAAAATATATGGGTCTTTCTTTATCTTAACATCGGAAGATAATAGTGATTAGTGACTGATATCCAGCACCATTATGGATGCAGATATCAAATGCCTACTTGCAGTTTCTGCGTGGACCCGGTAACAAAATGTTATTTGAGTTTGTAAAGGGAATGCCAAAACCTGAGAACGTAATTAGGGATGAAGGGGTTGACGTAGCTTCACTCCTGGGCAGTGTTTTCTATATATGGATCATCCTGCAACTTTTTCCGGTAAGTGCATAATATAAATATCTGAACAAATAGGTAGTTGTTCAGATATTGTTGTATGTAAACTTGTATGTAAACTTGTTGTATGTAAAAATCACCCTTTACTTGTCTATAAGTTGTTGTATGTAAACTTGTATTCAAAGTCAACAATTGTATCTAACATCCAATAATGCAAACACAATAGAGAAGATGTTTTAGCGTGCTTATATATGCATTTTATATAGGTTGTTCTGACATCGCTGGTTTATGAGAAGCAACAAAAATTAAGAATCATGATGAAAATGCATGGTCTTGGTGACGGGCCATATTGGTTGATTTCATATGGTTATTTTCTTGCGTTATCAGTGATCTATATGTTGTGTTTTGTGATATTCGGCTCAGCCTTAGGTAAGAATTTAATTATTTGACTCTCTGTTCTTGGCATTCTCACATTCTGTCTAATGCCGCTGACATCATTTTCAGGAATAAAATTCTTCACCTTGAATGACTACAGCATCCAATTCCTATTTTATTTCATCTATTTAAACTTACAAATTTCAATGGCATTTCTGTTGTCTTCCTTTTTGTCAGATGTTAAGACCGCTACAGGTTTGTTTCTACTTCCAGTTGTTCATAATAATCAGTGCATTAGTATTTTCTTTTCTCAGATCTCCTCATTACTGAGTTGTGTTTTTTATATTTGCAGTAATCGCATATTTAGGCGTCTTTGGAACTGGGCTACTAGGCCACTTTCTTTTCTTAAAATTTCTTGTAAAATCATCATTTTCAAGTAAGTAATAATCCTGAATGCACCTTTCATATACTGTTAATTAAGCTAAGCACTAGCATTTTTTAATTAGTTCAAATCCATGACCCCAAGTTGGGATTCCCAACTAATAAACCATTATATTACCTAATACTTTTCATTGAGCTTGTTACATGTAAACCTTTAAATTTAAAACAAAGAACACCAGCCTGTCAAAACATAGAACTCCGAAAACTAGTACTCCCCCTGATTCACAAATGTCAATTTACGTCGTTGGTAACTCCTTGGTTTTCTTGGTACGATCCCAAAACATGGTATGGAGTCCTCAATAAATTAAATGGGGTTCCTTTTCTAGTGTCCTAACTCTTCAATTCACAAAAGTTAATAGAAAAGAAGCAAGTCTAGATAGGACAATGATCTTTACATAAACCATATAAAATCACTTCCAAAATTTCAAACACAACCATGTAGAGATAGACTGTCAACTAGAACATCATTTCCAATTTGCCATTGCCAAATGTTACAAAACACTATTGACGGGAACTCTGATGGTTGTTTGAGGTCCATGTTATTCCACCCGCGTCCATCCACTTTCTAGATATGCAGCCCACCTCAATTAGAGATATGGCATAGATATTATTTATAAGGTTTAAGTAGTCATCGCCTTACAAACTGGTTTAATGGGGTTAAGTTAGATCTCAATCCCAAATTCGAAGAATGACGATCCCATATCAGCAAGTAAATAGAAACAGCAGATGAGAAGAACATGTAAATTCAGAAATACCAAAAGATCTTGAATCTTCTGTGCTTTTGATTTTTTTGAGCCAAAGAATAAAGAAAACAAAGGCGCTGAGCTAAGAAAGTCTCAGAAATGCATTAAAATACCATTAAAGATATAGTGTTTGTTTTGACTTAAAAAAATGATTTTTTTTTTTTTTTTTTTAAATAATGAGATTTTTAAGAGATTTTGAGGAAAGCTGAAGTTAATTTCCATTTGTTTACTACGATAAAAAAATTATATTTTTTTTAAGATTAGAAGCTCTTTTATGATTTGAAACTCTTACATTTGAGTTCTTTGTTTTTCGAAGAAAGAAAAAAGATTTTGGAAAAGCTACTATGAATAGCTTTTTAATTTGAGGTTAAAAATGGTTTTTTTTATTTTTATCAAAATGGATGTTTTAAAAATTTGAAACAAACACTATTAAAATTAAAAAAAAGAAGTGATTTTTTGGTTTAAAAAAATCCAAAACAAACGGGACCTTATTTTATTAGTGTCTGTCCATCCACCCTTGTACTAGTATAGCATATTCTACCACTAGACAAGAAAGTTCTTTCTGAATTTATTTGTGATTCTTTGAGCCTCTTGTCCATTTCAACCAAGGAAGAAGAGAAATGGTAAGTTGGTTTAGTTGAAAGAGAAGAGTTACACCATTTCTTTACTAACAAATCAGTCTCTGGATTGATACAAAGTTGGAATTAAGGTTGTATAGTGTATCACTAACGAATTCAGAAATAATTTGATTCTCTACAAATTGAAAAAAAAAATGAATGGTTTGATGACAATGATTTGGAGTTTTATCTACATAGATTTCATATCAGTCAATTTTATATGCATCACATGTCCTCTGTTTCCAGCTTCTAACCTTTTAGTGTGTTGATTCCCTATGCTATTTCTGCAGGAGGATGGGTCATTTGTATGGAGTTGTATCCTGGGTTTGCTTTATATCGTGGGTTGTATGAGTTTGCAGAGTCTTCCTTCACTGGCAGTGGTATGCAGTGGCAGGATTTGAGCGATAGCGACAATGGCATGATAGAGGTCTTAATTATCATGTCTGTTGAGTGGGTCATATTGATGTTTGTTGCTTATTACATCGATCAAGTAAACTCGACAGGAAATGGAAAAAGTCTTTGTTTCTTCTTGAAAGGATTTAGGAAACAACCTGCATCACTCAAGAACCTAAGTATTCAAAGGCAGGGGTCAAAAGCTTCGGCACAGATGGAGAAAGCGGACGTCATCCAAGAGGTGAGCTTTATGTTGAATAAATGTGCCACCTCAGTGAGGAGTAGTGGTATCATTTACAAAACACCAATAACTTGGGATAGCTATGGGTTCTACTTGAGAACCAAGTAACTTTCCTTTTGGTAACAATCTTTTCCTTTTTTGGAACATCAGGCCGATAGGCCAATAGCAACCCTCAATGTGTGTCTGTGTTTATTTGACTGTGTTGCGCACTAGACCAATAGCAAAATAATTTAAAAAAAATTGGTTTGCCAGGTGTGGCGTACTTTCATGCATAATGTATTAAATGCTTTCTTGTTTTTGTCTTAAGAGGGAGAAGGTGGAGCAGTTGCTTCTTGAACCAACCATTAATCATGCAATTGTTTGCGACGACCTAAAAAAATTCTATCCAGGACGGGATGGAAATCCAGGAAAATTTGCTGTGAAAGAAATGTTCCTTGCTGTGCCTCGAGGGGAGTGCTTTGGTATGCTTGGTCCTAATGGGGCTGGGAAGAGTTCTTTTATTAGTATGGTCAGTTAAAAGTTGATTTTATTCAATTTATTCATATTTTTGGAAATTTAAATATTTACAAAAAGATGATTGTATATTACGAAAGTCTACTATTTTCAATGAATCATGTTTCATCCTTTCAATTTTTTTCTCCTTAATTTATAAATCTAATCAGCTTATGTGTGCTTATAGATGATTGGTCTCACAGAGCCATCATCTGGTGCGGCATATGTTCAAGGTCAGGACATAAGAACTCATATGAAAGCAATATATACTAACATGGGAGTGTGCCCACAGCATGAGTAAGCTGAAATTTCCTACATTTTTTATGTTTATCTTGAAATCATATTTATATCAATTGAAAGAAGTTTTTAATTTTTTTTCTCATGATTCTATAGCTTGCTGTGGGAAAGCTTGACAGGCAGAGAGCACCTACTTTTCTATGGCAGACTTAAAAATCTTCAAGGTTCAGCCTTGACTAAAGTAAGTTCATTCCACACAAGTTCTCACTGTTTGAAATATTAAGATTCTTGTTAACTATGTTAGGATTACAAAAATTGTACTTCCACAGCATAAATATGTGGTTTAGGTTAATAAGAGCAGTAAAATTAGAACTTTGGTTTTTTCGTAATTGTTGTGCATTTGAAGACAACAATATCTAGATTCCATATCGTCATATTAGTTTTGTCTACAAACTATTACAATTGTCAACTTTTGTTCAAGAACATCGTTACAATGTTAAATTTTTAAGATTACCAAAGGAACAACTCGGTTTTATTCAGAAAAGTGTTTTTAAAAATGTGGAAAAAAAAATCAAAGATAACCTACTTGGAAAAAGATATTACATGAAAAATCACATGATATTGATGATCTAAATTATCCGTTGTCTTTTCAATTGATAAATAATCAAACCCTACTTTTGAATGAAAGTTTAGGTCCTTAATTAGTTATAACTAATCACATTAAAGGTGGGATTAATAGTTAATTATTACATTAAATTTAGGTGCTTTAGTAACATGTTTCTCTTGTTATTGTTTATTTTTCTGTTTGGAGTATGGATTTATAAAATATTATTGCATATAAGATGCAATTTGAAAATTGTAAATATTTAGCTTCTATTTTATTGTTGCAGGCAGTAGAAGAATCGTTGAAGGTGTTAAACCTTTTCTATGGAGGGGTTGCTGATAAACAAGCTGGAAAATACAGTGGAGGGATGAAGAGGAGGCTTAGTGTTGCCATTTCATTGATTGGGGACCCCAAAGTTTGTTTCTGTTTTCAACTCAATTTGATCATTTTCCTTTTTCATTTTTTTATAATAAATATGAAGATTCAAGTTTTTGTATTTTGTAAATGACAATTCAAATTTAGGTTGTTTATATGGATGAGCCAAGTACCGGATTAGACCCTGCTTCTAGGAATTGCCTATGGAATGCTATCAGGCTTGCGAAACAGGATCGTGCAATCATCTTGACCAGTAATCACACTCACTCTTTCATGGATTTTGTAGCACTAAATTTTGCTTCTAGTTTATACTTTAGATATTTTAGCTTGTTTGATAGATTCATAAGTCTGTGTTTTATGCTTTCAGCACATTCAATGGAAGAGGCAGAGGCCTTGTGTGATCGATTAGGAATTTTTGTAGACGGAAGATTGCAGTGCGTAGGAAATCCAAAGGAGGTACATTGCTCAAGTGATATTTTTTTTGTCATTATATGTTTAATGTTTGCAATTGTGAATGCAACTTAAAAAATTCAAGCTAATTAGATACACTTCCACAGTTTTTTCAATTTACTGCCAAATAGAAAGTGTAAGTTTAAACCATGTATTCTTTTTTAACAAAAATTTAACTTGAACGGTTTTGCTACTTCTGTTGTTTTATCATAGCTGAAAGGCAGATATGGAGGAACTTATGTGTTCACAATGACAACATCTTCCGATCACGAGAGGGACGTCGAGAACATGGTACAACGGCTCACCCCAAATGCCAACAAGATATACCATCTCTCTGGTACTCAGAAATTTGAGCTGCCAAAAGAGGATGTTAAAATAGCGAACATATTCCAAGCTGTTGAAGTTGCAAAAAGAAACTTCACTGTTTTCGCATGGGGTTTATCTGACACCACATTGGAAGATGTCTTCATTAAGGTAGCACGCGAGGCTTGTGCATTTGATACCTTGTCATAATTTGTACTCACTATGCATGGTTAAGACTTATATGTGCACTGTACAGCAAGCATTGGAGTTATTTGCCTCCAGAGAATTTGAACAGTTAATATGAAGTAATATATGGTTAAATGGTTCTGAGTTCTGAGTTCTAACTGTTTTATTCACTATATATGCTAAAAACAAGACAAATGATATTCAATAACTTATTCATGCTCATGTGGTTTCACACAATTTTGTGCATATGCATCATGTTACTTGGGTAACGGAGGGAAACTGGAGGAATGATCTGGGGCAACAACAAAAATTAGTGCAGTAATACTCTTACTAAAATTTATATTTTCAACTTTAACATGGAATTTGTTAAAACTTGGGAAGGGAGGAAGGCTTTGAGAGTAAAAGGAGGCGCAAAGAGAAGGGAAGGTAGGAATAGAGAATAATCTCTCAAAAAAAGTGTTTTTGGAAGAGAGAAGAGGAAAAATTTTAGCTAATACTTTCTTTGTTTAAGAGTATTTTAGGAGGAGGAAAAATAGTTTGGAAATTTTCAAAGACCTCTTAAATCCTTCAAAGCATTTTGAGTTCTTTCATATTGGAGAGTTACAACATAGATCAGATGGAAGAGACAATGCATTGTTATATGCCGGGGTGGAGTTCGAACTCCATACACCTCACTTATTCATCTTAAAAAGTGGATTCAAGCTGATAGGCTACTTGACAACAAAAATATTAGAGAGTAAATAAAAAAATTTCAATTCAAGATGGAGGATTTGCATGATAAAAAAAAGATGGAGGATTGTCCTTCAATCATTCATCTTCCATTTTCCCTCAAATATTTTCTTTCTCGTGTCTCACTTTGTAACAAATTAGAAAATCTTCGAGTAATTTACATTTCAATCGTCAAAATCACACGGTCAGATAATTTAATCCACAAATTTAGTAAATGATAGAATGTTAGTAACTAAAATTGAAGGTCAAAGCATATTGTGCGACTTGGTCTTAGTTTTTGTACTAAAAACGTAATATTAAAAAAAAATTAGATTGATGACCCGTGCGCCGCACGAGTCATATTAACTGTATAATACAGTCTGTATTGTATAAATTGTATAAAGTATATCGTAAAAATAAAATAAAAGTTGATGTTAAATAAGGCTAGATAACAATCATCTAAGGTCTCCAATTTTTATTTTTAAATTTTACTTGATAAAAAGATCTCATGGATTTTGGTTAAATATAAAGGTCTCATAACACATGCGTGCACATTATGTTCCATAATTAATTCTTTTCGAGCAGCTATTCCATAATTATTAATACAATTAAATTGATGATAATATTATTAGTTAAAAACAATGACCACTAGTAAAATAAATGACTACTTATTTAACAAAACAAAAAACCACCAAGTACTGTTGCAGAATCACTTTCCCCTTCCTCTATATGCAATCTGATCCAAGGAAAGGTGATTCTCACCTCAAAATTCATTCACAGTCAGTTACACAACTTTGCTTGTAAAGAAAGAAATAATAAAAGTATGCATAAGAAATAAAGGCTAACAGCAGAGTAAGGTTTTGAACGAAACAAAATTCAGATTAAGTTCAAAAAACATGACATTACACGACACAGTCTGAATCCTAAGATAATAGACCAAGAAATTGCGACAAAACTAAATAGGAAGACTGCCAAAGTTAGTGTAAACATCTCAAACTAAAAACAAAAAACGCAAAAAGGATATTCCAATTCTCAAAAAAATAAGTATATCGATAAAATGCATGTTAAATTAGAATACCAGTTAAGCAGTGGTATGAGAGGAATGTTGTTAGGTCACATCCTTCCATTTGCAAAAATCAAAATATATGATTCTTCTGCTGTCTGTGTAATTTACCACGGTTTAGGTTTTTTTTTTTAGAGAAACACGGTTTAGGGTCTGCTATATATAGCCGAGTTTGCATGGAAATTAGGGTATTCTGTTTGTAAATGTATTAAATAAGTGTACAACAACTTGTCAAAAAAAAAAGTCAACAGAAACAATAGATATATACAAACGATGACACAACATGATAGGAATGAAAAGCTCATAAGTGATGAGAAATATTAGGGATTGCTACATTTTAGAGGGAATTTGTTAGGTTAAATTGGTGCGCTGCATTTTAGATGAAATTTGTTAGGTTAAATTGCTGCTAACCTAATGTAGCATTTTAGAGGGAAATTATTAGGTTAAATTGATGCAAAACTAACAAAATTGATAAATAAGGATATCCAAACAACATAATGAAATTTTTATAGGTCTTGTTAATGAGTGTCCCGAGGCACTCTTTAATCATACTAAATTAAGTAATTATTCTTTAAAAATGTCAAAGTTTTCGATTTCCAATGCACTTATTGCACAAACTTTCATAAAAAGTTACCATTTAAGGTCCTTAACTAATGTCCGGAAACACTAGTTAACATTTCCCAATTTTTATTTCATTCCGCTCCATTCCACTCCATTTCATTTTACTCCATCAATCCATACATAATCTTAGGAGTGTTTCACCTTCAAGAAAAGAAAGGAGTAAAATTTGCAAGAATGATTATTTTTGCACTTATCTGAATCTGAGTGGTTTGTATTCTTAAATCTTTAGTAGATGAGCTTATTGTGAAAAACAAAGGCTTGTGATTTAGGCGTGGAAAAAATTTCGATCCCTGAAATCCAAGCGGAGAAAAATCATCAACTGTTGACTAACGAATTTGATTACAAATATTTTTAGTTTAGTGATCTATTTTAAAATGTTCAAACAGTTTAGGAACCTACAAAATGATTAAATATTATAATTTGTAACAAAGGGAGCATTTTATTTATTTATATTTAAATGGAGTAATTTAAAATAAACTTTCCTAAACTATTTTCTTTTTTGAATGAAAACTTTCATAAACTATTTTTTTTGTATAAATATACATAATATTAGAGACTATATGGAAGCATTTTATATAATAGAACCAGGATTTAGTAATGTTAATTGTCAATTTGTTAATATTCGTAGAAGATTAGTATTGAGCTAGAGACCACCTTATCACTCCACTCATTAAACGCTCGCATTTGAAGGACAAAGTCAACCTTATCACTTGGTTACTATGCCAATCTTATAACATTTACTTAGGTTTGTTTGGTAAATATAGCAGATGACTGATAAGTTAGCTTAGACCATCCACAATAGTGGATGCTTCACCTATTTAGCACCACATTAAACAGGCACCCCCATTGTGGAGTATAATATATGGGTGTCCATGGAAAATGGTGGCTATGGAAGCACCTTCTCTCTTTCTCTTCATTTTTTGTGGGTCACATTTTATAAATCTTAATAAAATAAAGAAATTTTGTTGAAATGTAATTATATGAAATTATTTGTGAGATCTATTTAATAATTTCTTTTGAGATGTTGGGTTGGAGAAAATCGGTGCTTATTAAATATTACCGTAAAACGAGTGAGGTTGACATAGGAGACTCATTTAAGCACCCAATTTGAGGTGCTCTGTTGTTGATGGTCTTATAACTGATAATTTATGACTAGTGGCCGATAATTGATGATTGATACCTGAAAATCGATGGTTGATGACTGATATGTGATAAACTAATTAAAATGGTTGATAAAATTAGTCGTTCAACTAACTGATAAATGTAAATGACATAAAAGAATATTTTTCATTCATAATAAAATTTAAATTAATTAATATTTAAGATACTTAGTAATTTAATTTAATTTAATTTTTTCTTTAATAAATTTTTTTTAGCAATTTAATTTTTTCAATTTATTAATCGTTGATATATTATTATGGAGAAAACTTATATGCGGTACCTTATATGCTGGTGGTACTGTTCCCTATCAGAAAATAACACGTGGCATATACACTATAATTTTAATTGTCATCCCGGTTTTTCGACTGGTTT